>OHAO01001034.1_pt1 | contig 20432 bp, 18 predicted proteins | sample 1577151 | NCBI WGS metagenome assembly OHAO01 (sample SAMEA3541585, study PRJEB24748) | human gut metagenome | biome: human gut; feature: human-associated habitat; material: faeces | place: China | collected 2012 | reverse complement strand
TGTCGCCGCCCAGCAGCACCACGTCCGGGCCCTCTGCCGCCACCGCCTTCAGCAGCCCGGCCTGGCCCTCCCCGTAATCGCAGCTATGCAGGTCGGTGAGCAGGGCGATGCGGACCGGTGCGGACACCCGGGCAGTCTCCAGCCGGTAGTGGCGCACTGCCAGCCGGGCATCCAGCGCGGCAACTACCGTCCCCGCCAAAAGGACCGCCAGAGGCAGCCAGATGCGCCGCTTCTTTTTTCCCAACACAGGGCCTCGCCTCCGCCGTTTTCTTTGAGGATATCATACCCCGCCCCGGGATGTCTGAAGAAAGTATGAAGATTTGTTCCGCCGCCGCAGGAATAATCCATCCCCGCCGGGCCATACTGAGGTGTGAATCCTACCGACTGGGAGGGCCTTCCATGGTCATCGCATTTACCCGTACCATCATTTTATATCTGCTCATCATCGCGGGCATCCGCCTCATGGGCAAGCGACAGGTCGGTGAGCTGGAGCCGTCGGAGCTGGTGCTGGACCTCATCATCGCCGATCTGGCCGCCGTCCCCATGCAGGACTTCGGCATCCCGCTGCTCTCCGGGGTCATCCCCATCCTCACCCTGCTGTGCGTCACCATGATCCTGTCGGTGCTCACCATGAAGCATGTCCGCTTCCGGGCCCTGATCTGCGGCCGGCCCAGCATCGTGGTGCAGAATGGGCAGCTCAACCAGCGTGAAATGCGCCGCAACCGCTTTACGGTGGACGAGCTCAACGAGGAGCTGCGGATGCAGAGCGTTACCGATCTGTCTACCGTCAAGTACGCCATTCTGGAGACCAACGGCCGGGTGTCCGTCATCCTCTACGCCAATCAGCGGCCAGTGACGGCGGAGCAGATGAACCTCTTCCCCGACGACGTGGGACTGCCCCTGGTCATCATCGACGACGGCCGCCTGCTGGAACGGAATCTGAAGCTGCGGGGCTTTAACGAGGGGTGGCTGCAAAAACGGCTGGAGGAGCACAACGTCCACAACGTCCGGGATGTGTTCCTTCTGTCGGTAGACGAGCAGAATCGGGTCTATTTTGTGCCCAGGGAGGTGGGGAAGGGATGAAGCGCCTGTGGTTCGCCGTGGGGGTCATGGCCGTCCTGTTTACCGCTACCCTGCTGAACTCCCGCTATCTCAGGAACTTTTCCGCCGGCCTCACCGACCGTCTGGTCCAGGCGGAGGTCCAGGCGGAGGCCGGCAACTGGGAGGAGGCCGGGCGGCTCACCAAGGAGGCCCTGGACGTCTGGACCAGCCACGACATGTACCTCTATACCGTACTCCGCCACTCCGATACCGACCAGATCCATACCGGCTTTCGAGAGGTCCAGGAGTTCATCAACTGCCAGGAGGGCGGTGAATATTCCGCCGCCAACGCCCGTCTCATCTCCCAGGTGGAGCTTTTGTACGAAATGGAGCAGTTTAATCTGAAAAACCTGCTGTAGCCAGTCAAACAGCCCCCGGCCCAGATGGTCCGGGGGCTGTTTTCCTTTTTTAGCCGGGCCTTCGGCGGAGCTTCAGCTCCACGCCGCGCTGCGCCGCCATTCGCTGGAACAGGTCTGCGGCAACGGCAGCCCGCTCCTTGCGCTCCATACCGTCCACGTCCTCCCGGGCGGTCAGCTCCGCCATCACCGTCCGGATCTCTTCCAGGTCGAGGAAACACATGGCTGCGCAGTAAAAGCTCTTCTTCCGCCCATCGTTGAAACCGTCCAGCAGGAACTGAAGAATCCGAATCTTCTCGTCCAGCTCCGCCAGATATGCCGCTTCTCCGATCCGGCGCGCCCGTTCGATGTCCTTGTGCCGGCCGCGGCACGGGACAAAGGAGTCATACGCATCCGCCTCTCCGAAGCGCCGGCAGGGAAACTCCCCGCACTGCCAGCAATACGCCACGCCGCCGTGCTGCTGGCTGCATCGGGCGATGGCGCAGGACTGGTTGCCCTCCCCTCCGCCGCAGCCGGGGCAGTGCCCGCCAAGGTGCATCGTACACAGGCCGCAGTTCAGCCCACAAAGGGAAAACAGGGGATGCTCTCGCACAAAGTCCTTCATGCCTATTTCTCATCCAGGAGCCGGTCCAGCTCTTCCTTAAAGGTGCCAATGTCCTTGAACTGGCGGTAAACCGAGGCAAACCGCACATAGGCCACCTCGTCCACCTCCTTCAACTTCTCCATCACCAAATCCCCGATCACCGACGAGCTGACCTCCCGCTCCATATCGTTTTGAAGGGCCTGCTCGATCTCGCCGGCCATCCGCTCCAGGTCAGCCAGCGGCACTGAGCGCTTTTCACAGGCCTTGAGCATACTGCCCAGCAGCTTGTCCCGGTCGAAGGTCTGACGGCTGCCGTCCTTCTTGATGACCACCAGGGGCAGGCTCTCCATGGTCTCATAGGTGGTAAAGCGCTTATGGCATTCCAGGCACTCCCGCCGCCGGCGGATGCTGGCCCCTTCGTCCGAGGGGCGGGAATCCACGACCTTGCTCTCCAGATTGCCGCAGAATGGGCATTTCATGACTTGCAGCCTCCTTTGTACACCTATATTGTTATAAGTATACCACAGTTTTACTAAATATGGTATAGCCATTTCTAAAAATACCCTTTTTTTCATTCTGTGTATAGGACCCCTCACTTTCTGGAAATACTAGGGACGCGAAAAGAGGTGAGTTTTATGAGCGACAACAAGCAAAATCGCAATCAGAACAGCTCCCAGAACAATCAGTCTCAGAACAATCAGCGCAACAACCAGTCCCAGAACAAGAAGAACCAGCAGGAGCAGAACAAGAAAAATCAGCAGGAGCAGTTCTAACAGGCACACATAGAAGAGGTTCGGGAGGGTTCCCGGACCTCTTCCCTTTTCCTGCGGCCGGAAGGCGAATGAGCTTTGACTATTGACCCAGCCCCATGTATAATAATGTCTACGGAATAAACCGCCAAGCGGTTTATTCGTGCGGCCACTGCCGCACCTCTGACTGCCATTCCACATCTGCCACAGAAGAAAGGGGCCCCTTGTCTTGAAGAAATGGATCGCCCTGTGCGGCGCGGTGCTCGCGCTGGGGCTGCTTACCGCCTGTTCCCAGGCGGGCCGGGATGCCTCCCTGCCCCGTCTTGACCCTCAAAATCCGGTCTCTCTGGAGATCTGGCACTACTACAACGGCCCTCAAAAGACCGCCTTTGACACGATGGTCACCGAGTTCAACGAGACGGTCGGCCTGGAACAGGGCATCGTGGTGGAGGCCTTCAGCCAGGGCAGCGTCAACGAGCTGGCCGCCAAAATCGCCGACTCCGCCGCCCAGAAGGTGGGATCGGAAGAGCTCCCCAACATCTTTGCCGCCTATGCCGACACCGCCTTTCTTGTCGATGGGCTGGGGCTGCTGGCCGATCTGGACCCCTATCTGACCGACGAAGCGTGGTCGGGATACCGCGCAGAATTCATCGAGGAGGGGCGCATCCGCGCCGACGGCGGGCTGAAGATCTTCCCGGTGGCCAAGTCCGTGGAGCTTCTTATGCTCAACCGCACCGACTGGGACAAATTCTCCAGCGCCACCGGCGCCCAGCTCTCCGATCTGGAGACCTTTGAGGGGATCACCGCGACCGCCCGCGCCTATTACGCATGGACCGATTCCCTCACCGACGCGCCCGACGATGGCAAAGCCTTTTTCGGCCGGGACGCCATGGCCAACTACTGCATCATCGGCAGCCGGCAACTCGGCGCAGAGGTGTTCGGAGACGGTACCCTTGTACCGGACAAAGACGTGTTCCGCCGCCTCTGGGACAACTACTATGTGCCCTACATCAACGGCTGGTTCACAGCCAGCGGGCGCTTCCGCTCTGATTCCGCCCGCATGGGGGATATCGTCGCCCTGGTGGGCTCCTCCTCTGGCTCCATCTACTTCCCCTCCGCGGTGTCCGTCAGCGACTCGGAGAGCTACCGCATCACATGCACCGTCCTGCCCGCCCCCATCTTTGCCGGAGGCAAGCGCTATGCCGTACAGCAGGGAGCCGGCATGTGTGTCATCAAGTCCGACTCCGCCACAGAATATGCGGCCAGCCTCTTCCTCAAATGGTTTACCGAACCCGAGCGCAACGTGGCGTTCGCCGTCAGCTCGGGCTATCTCCCGGTCCAAAATGCCGCCTTGGATCCGGATTTGATCGACGCTGCCCTGGACCAGAGCGCGCTGGAGCCCGGCGTCGCCGTCCGGATGAAAGAGGCTTTCGCCGCCGCGCTGGAACAGATATCCGTCAGCACCCTCTACACCACCCAGGCCTTTGAGGGCGGCAACGCCTGCCGCGCCGTGCTGGAGACATCCATGAGCCAGCAGGCCGAGACCGACCGGCAGGCCATCGACGCTCTGGTGGCGGGCGGGCTCTCCCGGGCGGAGGCGGTGGCCGGTTACGACACCGACGAGCACTTTGATGCATGGTTCTCACAATTCTGTATTGAACTGGAGGCCGCTCGCTCCGCCTCCTGAGCGCATCCCACAGGAAATAAAGGCAGGTGTGGACCCATGGGGAAAACAAGCCGTAGCCGCTCCATCGTCCAGAAGCTCTCGCTGTTTCTCGCGGCAACGCTGGCGGCGCAGTGCCTTCTGTTTACAGGATTCCTTCTTCTGGGCGGCACGGTCGAGCGGCTGGACCAGAACGCCATGGACATTCTCAGCGAACAAACCCTGAACCGCAAAAACTACCTGGAGAGCGACATGGTGCAGCGCTGGTCGGTCATGGAGCAGACCCAGGCCGGCATCGCCGCCGCAGTCCAGAGCTACCTGGCGGACAACGACATGACTTACGACCAGTTGGCGCCGGATGAGCCGCGGACAAACGCTCTGCTGGCCCAGCTCTCGGATGAGCTCATCGGGATGATCCGCCGCAACTCCACCACCGGCGCTTTTCTCATCCTGAACGGCAGCGCCCCGCTGTCCAGGCCCAAGGGGGACCAGGAATACTCCATGGCCGGCCTCCATCTGCGGGACATGGACCCCAAATCCACCCTCTCCACCAACTCCGACCTGCTGGCGGAGCGCAGTTCCTCTGAGCTGGTGCGATCGCTGGGTCTGACCACGGACATCAACTGGTCCCCCACCTTTACCGTGGGCGCCAAGGACGACGCCTATTACCGGCCCCTGCTGGCAGCTTTGGACCACCCCGGCGCCGACCCGGCCGACCTGGGCTATTGGACTCCTGCCCACACGCTGGACAACGACCAGACTCAGATCATTACATACTCTCAGCCGCTGCTGGCCCCTGACGGCACGCCTTACGGCATCCTGGGCGTGGAACTGACGGTGGATTATCTGCGCCGCCAGCTCCCCTACACCGAGCTGAATACAGACAAGGACGCCTCCTACCTGCTGGTGGTGACCACCGACTCGATGACCAACGCGACCTCCTTTCAAAGCATTGTCACCAGCGGCCCCGCCGCCAAATGGCTCTTTGGAGAGGGCTCCCTCTTCCAGTTTCACGGGGAACCCTACTACCACAGCATCCACCAGGCCCTGGAGCGCTCCAGCCGCGTCGGCACGCCCGTCTACGGCAGCGTACACTATCTGACCCTCTACAACAGCAACACCCCCTTTCAGGGGCAGCGCTGGGCCCTCATCGGTGTAACCGACTCCGCAAGCCTCTTCTCCTTTTCCCACAGTGTGGTCCGCAGTGTGCTGCTGCTCTGCCTCATCCTTCTGGCCGTCAGCATCTGCCTGGCCCTGCTCGCTGGCTCCATCTTCTCTGCCCCCATCCGTGCCCTGGCGCAGGATGTGCGCGCCCTGGACCCCAATGGTCCGGTGGAACTGAAGCCCACCCACGTCCGGGAGATCGACGATTTGGCCCACTCCATTGAGCTTCTCAGCCGGGACGTGGCCGCGTACTCCTCCCGCCTGTCCCAGATTGTGGAGTTGACGCAGATCCCCCTGGCCGCCTTCCAGATCTCCCCCGACCTGCCCTCCGCCTACTATACCAGCGACTTTTTCCCTCTGCTGGGCCAGCCCGAGCCGGAGCGACCTCTCACCTCCGCCGAATTCCTCCAGGTGCTGGAGGACCTGGACCGCTACCGAGACGAGGAATCCGAATACGGCGACGCCTCCATCTACAAGCTGCCCGCCGCGCAGTCGTCCGCCTACCGCTGGCTCCGGCTCCAGACCGTCCGCAGCGACCGTACGCTGCTGGGCGTTCTGGTGGATGTGACCGAAGAGGTAGTGGAAAAGCACCGCATTGAATACGAACGGGACTACGACCTGCTCACCAGCCTACTCAATCGCCGGGCCTTTCAGGCCAGGCTGGACCGGATGTCCGCCCGCCCCGACGTCATCTGTCACGGCGCCATGCTCATGATGGATCTGGACAATCTCAAGTACCTCAACGACACCTACGGCCACGACTGTGGAGACGAGTACATCCGCTGCGCCGCCGATGTGCTGCGCCGGTTCACCGTGTACAGCGGCCTGGCCGCGCGCATCTCCGGCGATGAATTTTATCTCTTTTTCAGCGGCTACGACCAGCGGGAGGGGCTTCAGCAGGTCATTGCCCAGCTCCGGTCCGAAATGGCCGCCGCCGCCATCCGCCTGCCCGACGGACAAAACTACAGGCTCCGCGCTTCCGCCGGCGTCGCTTGGTATCCAGAGGACAGTTCCTCCCTACAGGAGCTGGTCCGTTTCGCCGATTTTGCCATGTACGAGGCCAAAAACGCCTCTAAAGGCGGGCTGCGGGACTTCGACATCCAGAGCTACCAGCGCGACTCCTTTCTGCTCTACAGCCGCGGGGAGCTCAACCGCATCCTGGACGAGGAAGCCGTGGACTTTGCCTTCCAGCCCATCCTCTGCTGCGCCACCGGAGCCGTTCTGGGCTATGAGGGTCTGATGCGCCCCCGCTCCAGCGCCCTGCCCTCCCCGCTGGACCTGCTCCGCATTGCCCGTGCCCAGTCCAAGCTCCACCAGATCGAGCGGCTCACCTGGTTCAAGGGCATGGAAGCCTTCCATGCCCTGCCTGGCAAGCCGGACGGCTGTCTGTGCTTCCTCAACTCTCTGGCCAGCCAAGCCCTTACCATGCAAGAGCTTTCGCAGTTCGACGCCCGATACGCCCCCTATCTGGGCCGCATCGTAATGGAACTGACAGAGAGCGACGAACTCAACGACGACGCCACCCGCCTGAAGCAGCAGCGCTGCCAGCGGTTCGGGATGCACATCGCCATGGACGACTTCGGCACGGGCTACAGCAACGACTCCGTCTTGCTTAACATCAGCCCCGACTTCGTAAAGGTGGATATGGGCATCATCCGGGGCATCGACCAGGACAAAAACCGGCAGACCCTGTTCCGCAACCTGGTCTCCCTGTGCCGGGAGATGCGTGTCCAGGTCATCGCCGAGGGGGTGGAGACTGCAGAGGAGCTGCGGACCGTCGTGGCCTTGGGTGCGGACTACCTTCAGGGCTACTATCTGAGCCGTCCCGCCTTCCAGCCCACCCTGGTATCGGAGAAGGCCCTGCAGGAGCTCCGTGCCGCCTGGAACAGCCGGGAAGAAACGACGCTTCCACCCTCTTGACCGCTGTCCTCCCCACACATGCCAAACGGAGGCCCTTTTGAAAGGGCCTCCGTTTTTTTCAGCTTATGGAGCCTTTTGGAAAGTATTACAGCTTGCATCCACCCGGCAAATTAGTTACAATCCGGTTACAACTTGTAACAGAAAGGTGTGTCAACGATGAAGAAATGGTGCGCATCCGCGCTCCTATGCGCGGCCCTGCTGCTGGGCCCCAGCGCCCAGGCGGCCGGTTCCGTGCTGGTGGACGGGGCTCCCCTGGAAAACAACGCCTCCGCCCAGGTCCGCAACAACACCACTTATGTCTCCCTCCGGACCGTGGCGCAGGCGCTCCGCCCCACCGCCACAGTGGTCTGGGAGAACGGGCAGGCCACCGTCCGGGACAGCACCCTCTCCCTCACCGCCCGCCCAGGCTCCATTTACATAGCGGCCAACGACCGGGCCATCTACCTCCCGGACGGGGTGCTTCTGGAGGACGGCTGCACGCTGGTCCCCGTCCGGGCGCTGGCCTCCGCCCTGGGCGCGCAGGTGGATTGGGACGCCGACACCGGCACGGTTTATATCACCTCCGGCGCCGCCGCCTTTGCCGCTTACGACAGCAACAGCCTCTATTGGCTCTCCCGCATCATCTCTGCGGAAAGCCAGGGGGAATCCCTGCTGGGCAAGATCGCCGTCGGCAACGTGGTGCTCAACCGGGTGGCAAGCGCGGAATTTCCCGACAGCATCTACGGTGTGATCTTCGACGACCGCTGGGGCGGCCAGTTTGAGCCGGTCCGGAACGGCTCCATCTATCAGGAGCCCACCGAGGAAAGCGTGCTGGCTGCCAAACTGGTGCTGGAAGGGGCCAGCGTGGCAGGAAACAGTCTTTATTTTCTGTCCCCCTCTCTGACCAGTAACCACTGGATCATGAACAACCGGCCCTATGTCATGACCATCGGCTGCCATTGGTTTTATGCGTAATTGATCTTTGAGAGATCGGAAAAGAGCGCGTCTTCGCTTTCCCGTGCGGCCTCGTAATCCTCCTCCACATCGGATTTTCCCAGCGGCCATCGTGATATGGTGACACCCCCTCTCTCCTCTATTAGCGGGAACTTTTCCCGCGCCGGTGCGTCAAAAAAGCAGATTGATTCTTTGAAAGGAGTGTCCCTGCTGATGAAAAAGCATCTCTTGCCGCTTTTGCTCTGCCTCTCGCTCCTCGCGGGCTGCGCCGCTGCGGGAGCGGCCGCTCAGTCTGTCCCGAAGGCCGCCGGGGATGTGTCTATCCCCGTCCTCGACGCCGACAGCCACCTAGATACGTCCTACGCCGCCTTTGCCGCGGAGCTGCTGCGCCAATCCCGGACCGAGGGGGAGAATACGCTCCTCTCGCCGCTTTCGGTGATGCTGGCGCTGGGCATGACCGCCAACGGAGCCTCCGGGGAGACGCTGGCCGGGTTCCAGTCTCTCTTCGGCATGGACCTGGACACCTTGAATGCCTACTGCGCCTCTGCGCTCAGCACGTATTCCAAGCTGGGCGGCTCCACCCAGGCCACGCTGGTCAACAGCCTGTGGTGCGATCCGGACCTGACGCTTGAGGATCGGTTCGTGGCCCGGTGCCAGCGGAACTACGGCGCAGAGCTCTATCAGGCCGACCTTTCGAGCGCCGCCACGGTGAAGGCGGTAAACGACTGGGTGAAGGAGGCCACCAAAGGCCTCATCCCCAAAACGGTGGACCAATTCAGCGAGGATGCCGTACTGGCCCTGGTCAACGCCATCTACCTGAAAAATCAGTTTGAGCACCCCTTTGAAGCGCCTGTCTCAGATTGGGAAATGGACTTTACCGCGGAGGATGGGACGGTTTCCCATCCCAAGGGGATGAGCAACGGTATCCGGACGGAGCAGTATATCGCCGCCCGGAAGGGACAGGGCGTGGTCCTGCCTTATGATGATGGGCATCTGGGCTTCCTCCTCATGCTCCCGGACGAGGGAGTCTCCCTTACCGCTTATCTCGCCTCCTGGAATGGGGAGACGGCAGGCGCTCTTTTAAAGGCCCGCCAAGAGGCCAGGGTCTCCCTTGTCGTCCCCAAATTTGAAGTGGAGTGGTCCGGCTGTCTGGGAGACACGCTGGCGGCTATGGGACTGGCGGACGCCTTCGATCAATCCGCAGCCGATTTCTCCGCCATGGGGAGCGTGCCGGGCAAAAGCCTCTGCGTTGGGGACGTGATCCATAAGACGGTGTTGAAGGTCAACGAGAAGGGCACCGAGGCCGCCGCCGTGACGGCGGTCACGAAGTACACCAGCGTCACCCGCGCAGAGGACCCCATTGTCCTTCGCTTCGACCGCCCCTTCGTCTGCGGCATCGTGGACCTGGAAACCGGTGCGCCGCTGTTTCTCGGCACAGTGGAAAATCTGGCATAGCAGGTCCCAGGAGAGCCATCCGGCATATCGTGTATGGTGGTGGATCTGCGTATGTTACCCCGCGCTCCAAGGTGAAGCTGGTGGCCAAAATGCTTAAGGCCGTCCATGCTCAGGAGAGCAAGAAAGCCGCCCGCGAGAAAGCCAGAGCCGTTGTGGAAGAACTGCGGGCGATGAAGCGGAAAGAGGCCGCCAAGAAGGTGGAAGGCGGCGTTGAGGAGGCGCTGACTCACTGCGAGTTCCCGTTTGAGCAGTGGACTCGCATCCGGACCAATAATGTCATTGAGCGGCTCAACCGGGATATCCGCCGTAGGACCCGTGTGGTGGGCACTTTCCCAGACGGCAACCCCGCCCTCATGCTAGTTTGTGCCCGCCTGCGCCATGGGGCCGGTACCCAGTGGGGCAACAAGAAGTACATGAACATGAAGCATCTGGAGGACGCCCTGGAGGACGCCTCTGTTGCCAGCTGACTTCATTTTCACGAGATCTGTAAACTAATTTGCGCATAACTCTTGACGGCAACAACGTCTACTTTACCGACCCTTACTGCGCTTGGCAGAAGGGCACCAACGAAAATTGGAGCGGCCTGCTCCAGGAGTTCTGCCCGAAAGGCAGAACTCTGTCTCGTGCTGCTCTCACCACTCAAAAACGAGGCCTGGCGTTGATTCACGCCAGGCCTCGTATCCGCCCAGGAATTATGGGACTTCGAACTCAATTCCGGTTGCACTTAGTTTGACAATTCACTCGCTTCTTAATCCCCAAACACCGAACTGGTGTTGGAAGAGACAACCTCCCCGGGGCTCTCGGAGGAGTTGGCCTCCGACCACGCCCGCTCCAGGGCCGCCCAGTCGCGGACCGGCCGCAGACCGGTCCAGACCTCGTAGACATTCCCATCCTTATCGTACTTCGGGTCGTAATTGTGGGAGTTGGTGGCCTCCTGCACGTCGGCGTAGTACCACTTGGCCGTATCCGTGTTGTCCGGCCAGGTGATCATATCGTCCAGCAGGTAGTCCTTGTGGGGCGCGCGCTCCAGGACCCGGTTGATGATGGTGATGGCCTCCGCCCGGGTGATGTCGTTGTCGGGCCGGAAGGTGCCGTCGGTGTAGCCCTTGACCAGATTGTTTATGTACGCCCGGTTGATCTCGTTGCTGGCCCAGTGCCCGCCGATGTCGCTGAACTGGTCCTCCCCCTCGTACTCGCCGCCGAAGAAGCGGACGGCGATGGCGGCGAATTCGGCACGGGTGATGGACGCGTCGGGATCAAACAGATTGCCCGGCTTGCCGTAGAGGATACCGGCGTTGGACAGCGTGGACACAGCGTTGTTGTACCAGGCGCCAGCATCCACGTCGCCGTAGGAATTGCTCTGGCTCCAGTAGTGGCCGCGGGAGTCCTCCGTCAGCAGACGGAAGAAGATGGTGGCCACCTCGGCGCGGGTGATCTCGGCCTCGGGATGGACCAAGCCGTCGTCCCGGCCGATGATGTAGGCAAAGTGGTCGCCCTTCTCCAGCTCGGGCAGGGGACCCAGAGGCGGATTCGTCTCAGGGATTTCGGTCCCGCCGCCACCGCCGCCGCCACCGCCGGGGATGTACTCAGCGGTGAACACCCACGCCACCGCGCCCTGCAGGCCCTGGAGACTGTTCCCTGCCGTCAGGGGGATGTTCAAAGTGACGCTCAAGTCCAGCGTGTCGCTGCTCTTCAATTTTCCCAGTTTAACGCCCTCGGCCAGGCTTCCCTCGGCCAGGACGGTCTCCCCCTGCTTTACCGTCAGGGTGACGCCCTCCGCATCCAGGAGCTCGGCGTAGTCCAGCTTCTCGTCGGCGCTGATGCCGTCTCCCTCCGACTCTACCTTGAGGTACATGTTGACCGAGCCTCTCCCCGTGCCGGACACCTTGACCTTGATCGCCTGGCTGACAGCGTCGCCCGGCATCAGGTTTTTCAGGTCCCGGAAGAGGTCGGGGTACTGATGGCCGTGTTCGTCACTGTAGGCGGCCACGTTGGTGAACTGGAACTGTTTTACACTGTGGTCATAGGTGACCGTCGGCACGCCGTCATCCGCCAGGGCGGTGACCGCCACGAGGCCCACCATCAGCGCCGCCGCCAGACCCATGGACAGCAGGGCGTGCAATTTGGTTTTCTTCATAGCATGTCACCTCCTCACGGTTGCTGAATTCGAAGCGCCGTGCCATCGACTCCGGTCACTGCGCCCCCCTTGTCCGTCCCCCACATGGCCGTTACAGCTCTTGTGGGATCAGCCTGAATGGAGTCGGCCATGACCTGGAGGTTCATATGGTAGCCGTTCTCCGTCGTAACGGTCGCCTTTTCGAGCAAAACCGCTGTAAGGTCTTCTGGGGCCACTGGGGTCTGGTAGTAATAGTAGCCATCAGAACCTTTCAGCCATCCTTCCCCCGGGAACGTTCCCTCAATTTTCAAATCCTCCAGGCTAGCGGGCTCCCCCACCGCATTTTTCCCCTCTGCATCAGAGGTCCAAGTGGGGACCAGCGCCACACGGATATAGGCTTCCACTTCGCCGGTGTTTTTCACCTTGACGTCACTTTTGGTCTGTTTGTCAAATCCTTCTTCGATGTCCACGCCCGGCGTGGCAACGGTGAAGGTGTTAGTGATAGCGTTGGTGTGGGCGGTGAGCCAGGCCAGAGTACCGCCCACCGACATGACCAGCACCATAAGAAGGGCTGCCGCAGCCAGCGGCGTCAGCCTGCGCCTCTTCAAAACGCGCTTTCCTCGATAACTCGCCATGGCTTACACCTCCTCCCCGTTCAGCTCAAGTTTCTTTTCCGGCAGGGCTGCGGGCTGGATGTTCTGTGCCTGATCCGTGGTCACCACATGAAACACGTTGTCCACCTTGTCGCTGGCGCCGAACCAGTTGCTGGTCTTCTCGTTGGTAAAGAAGACGGTCCCGGCGCCGCCGCCAGGGACGGTGACATCCTTGCTGGCACCATTCGTACACTCGTACTTCCAAGACCAGCCGGTGCGCTCGGCGACGGTGTAGCTTCCGGCGGTCAGGCCCTGAATCGTCGTGCTGCCCTTGCCGTCGGCACCGCAGCTTATGACCACCGTGTAGGTCTTGTCCCCGCCTGTTACATCAAAGATGAAGTCCTGCTCCACCCCGCCCTTGACGGTTTTTTCAATGGTCAAGCTGCCCTGGTTGGGCTCAAACTTGGCGTAGTAGGTGGCGGCCACGTTCTTGCCGCCTACCTTTTTAGGAACATACTTGCTGTCAGCAGACACCTGGTTCGTGCAGGCCGCGTCGCTGTACCAGCCCACGAAGCGGTATTCCTCACTGCTGGCCGCAGCGGTGGAGCCATTGGCGGTGCCGCTGAGGACTTTTACGGTCTCGCTGGCGGGGACAACCGTGCCGCAGCCCTCCGGGCCGACCACCTGATATTGGATGGTGACATCCTGCTCCTGATAGTAGAAGGTAATAACGTTCAGCTTGGCCTCCGCCTGGCCTTCCTCAATGCGGATGTTCAGGGTCTGGGAGGTGGGAGCCACTGGGTCATAGTCCGGAACGGGGATGGCCGCCTCGGAAATAACCTCCCCATACCTGCCGTTGCCGTTCTTGGGAGCTGCCAGCGGTTTACCGGTCCCCTCCTCCAGATAGCGCACCTGATAGGGGTACTCATTTCGGATGTAATACAGCTTGAGCTCTAAGCCGCCGGCCGTCAGTTTGCCGCTGGCTACCGTACCCTCCACCGTGGAGTCATAGGTAAAGCCAGGGATGGTGAGGGGGTCGGCGGTGTAGGTCGTGCCGATGTCGCCCACAGCCTGGGAAGAGGCGTACTCCGTCCAGGTCGCCCCGTCGGTATTCTGGGTGTAGTGGGTGATCTTGTAGTAGGCGTGGGTGGTATCCTTAGTATAGTAGAAGATAATCTCGTTGACCGCGCCCTCTTCCGCGCTGACTACCAGACGCTTCTGGTAGGCGTCGGGCATATAGCCGGAGATGGGCACGAAGGTCTCGGTGACCACGGCCTTCCGGTTGTTGCTCTCTACCTTATCCGGAACCGTCACAGCATCAAATACGTTGCTATTTGTCTCGGTATTAATATACTTGACGGTGTAGGGCACAGCATCCCTCTCGACGTACCAGAAGGTGAAGGTATTCTTTCCCTCGTCGGCAATGTCAATGGTCAGGGAGTGGGACTTCACCACGGGGAAGTAGCCCTCCTGATAGCCGTCATAGAGGTCGGCGCCGCCCTTGGCCTCAAAGGTCTTGGTGACGCCCGCCAGACCGGAGCCAGTGGTGGGCGCGGCGATCTCGGTGTCAGTGCCCTGGAGCTTGTAGGAGATGGTATATTCCATCAGTGTGTTGGAGCTCCACTTGCCGTAAACCTTCAGATTCTTGTTGACGGGCATGTTGGCAAAGTCAAATGCCTTCTCCACGCCGTTGTCCAGGTAGAACCAGCCCACAAAGGTATAGCTGCCGTTGGCAGGGGCCTCGGGAGCCAGGTCCACCAAACTGCCGTGGGAGACCGTCTGGTCGGGGTGGGTGTCGAGTTTGGTCCCAGCCTCCAGCGCGGCCTTATCCAGATAGAACTCCACCGTGTGGGTGACGGGCACCCACTTGGCGTAGAGAATCATGTTCTCAGCGGGCATGGTAGTGGTATCCAAGTTCACGGGATCACCGGAGCACTCCGGGTTCAGATACCAGCCGCCGAACACTCGGGAACCGGCCTCATAGGCGGAGGGCAGTGCAGGGGTGTAGTCCTTGAACTTTTCGAAGGATTCCTGATACTCCACACGCTCGCTCTTTACCACGTCGTAGCCGTCGTTGAAGTCCAGTTGGTAACTGTTGCGGAGGTAGTAAAGGCTCAGCTTATTGTTGCTGAAATTCTTCTGGTTGTTGGAGAAGCCGGCGACACTTGCGGTGTACCTGGTGAAGCCCTTCATCTCATGGTATTCTTCGTTATAGGTAGCATAGTTGAAATAGGTGTCCACCTGCTTCAACAGAGTAAAGTTGACAGTGCTTGTGGGCCAACTACTATCGGACACATTTGCTCCTACGTTCTCCACGTAGTAGTAAATAGTTTTCAGCGTATTGCTGCTCTTGTCATATAGATTGAACGTGGCGTTGAACTGTGGCATGATATCCAGCGTTTGCAGTGCGTAGCTGTACTTGCTGCTGTCCGTGCATTTCCACGCACGACCATTGTAGGTAGTATTGAAGGGGGCCTTGTTGAATTCATCGGAAATGGATGCGCCCCACTTATCCGTAATCGTCGCAACGGTATTGTTGCTTGCCCGGAACGTGAGGGTAAACTGGGTCCGGTCAAAGTATACGTTCATGACGGAACTGCCGTCTGCGGCCACGGTAATCTCGTCGGAGCGCACATAGGTCCAGAGCGCAGTGTCCATCCCGCTGGCGCTGGCATTCAGATAGCATTCGTCAGTGTGGGTGTGCGCGGTTTCCATGCAGGTCAGCGTATAGCAATCAGGGAAACTGTGGTTGTGATTAGTCAGACCGCAAGAGTAACAGGTGTCGGTATGGATGTGGGTACAGGAGAGGGTGATTTGAGTCGTATCCCTCTTATACCCACTATTTGTGTACGCACAATACCATTTGCCATCCAGGTAGAGGTAATAATGTGTGGTACTGACAAACTGGCCCGTCGTATATGTATAGATCCCATCACCGTTTGTAGAGATAGTCTCGTCTGGCGTAGCCTCTTTCAGTGTGCGGTTGTTGGCGGCCTTATAGCAACCCACAGTATGGGTATGTGTGCAATTCACTGTACATCCGGCCTCAGTGTGGTTATGCTCCGGGAGTGTACAGCTTAACTCATAGCATTCATCCTTGGTATGCTGATGGGTCTCCAATCCGCAAACCAGTTGATTGCTTCCGTAAGTAATGGTAGTACCAGGCTTGGCATAAATCTCACTAGACTTGATGTAGGAATACCCCTCATCATTGGCATTCTCGCCCCAGATGACAATGGAAACCTTAGCGGTGTCGTCCGGCTGCCAAAGCGCCTTGTAGGTCTTGTTCCCGGCGGGCATTTCGTCGGGCAGGTCCACAACAGTCGTTCCGTCCTCAGACCACCCCTTAAAGGTATACCCAGCCTTGGTGGGCGTACCCACATCACCGATGGGCGTGCCGTAGCGGGCGTAGATGGGCTCCACGCCGTAGCCGCCGTCCAGGTCGAACAGCATCAGACTGTAGATGCGGTCATAGTAGACCTCCACCACGGTGCTGCCGTCGGCGGCGATGGCGGGCTTCTCATATAGCAGGGCGTAGAACCCCTCATAGGTCTTGGCCACCTCGGGCACGTTGGAGTTGGTCAGGCCCTGCCTGGTCTCCCGCTCTACCTCCGTATACTGGTCGTTGTCCACGTTCTGCTGATAGTGGATGACGGTGTAGTCCACGTTGGTGGGCTTGTAGACCACGGTGATCGTGTGGTCCTCTTGAATGTTGGTATAGTTCAGTTCAATGGAGGAAGAGGTTTCCGCCGCTTCGCCCACATAGGGCAGATAGCCCTGCACGACTGGGAAGGTGACCGTAGCGCTGAAACTGCTGCCCGCAGCCAAGCTGGCGGTGTAGGAGTCGGCTACGATCTCGTTATTCTCAAACACATAGTTGACGACCACATTGTAGGTCGCCGGGGTAGGCGTCTCATTCGCCAGAAGCATCCGCTTCAGGGAATAACCATGGACCACAGGGGTGCTGTAGTCCACTGCGCCGGTCTCCTCGTCGGAGGCATCCTCCCCTTCCGCCGCAGGCTCCTCGGTAGGCGCAGGGGTCTCGGGTTCCTCGGTGGCCGCCGGGGCCTCGGGTTCCTCCACAGGCTCCTCCGGCAACTCGACCACGGCAGGCTCAGTCACGATGGCCACCACCGGCTCCTCGGGCAGCTCAATGACGGTGGGCTCGGTCACAGTGACCACCACAGGCTCGCTCAGGATGGTCTCCCCGCCGATGACACTGCGGCAGCGCACATAGGCCTGGCTGTTCTCGTCCAGCAGGTTGGCCACCATAGGGTAGCTCAGATTACACTCCGCCTCGGTCTGGCCAAAGATATCCACCCACAGCTCCGGGGATTCCATCACCCGGATCTGCCACTGATAGGTCTCGGCGTCCGCAGGGTCTGCCGTGAGGACCGTCTTTTCGTTTTCCGGCAGCTCGACCGCCTCGACCGCGTCCTCCTCCAGCATCAGGGCGAGCGTACTCACATCCGGCTCGAGCCCCGGCTCGAAGGCGTAGGCCGGGACCATGCCCGCAAGCAGACCCAGGCACAGCGCCAGCGCCAAAATTCGTTTTTTCATCCTAAGTCACACCTCTTTTCCGGGCGTCACGCCGCCGCCGGCCAGCCCTGCACGTCCAGGACCGTGCCCCCGGCCGGGATCGGATTGTTCTTCACCTGCACCGCCTGGGCCTCAATGTCGATGGCAACGGTGCAATTCTGATATGCGTTGCCCATATCGGCCGCGAAAGTGACGGTATCAAACAGGGCCACGCGGTTTTCCTCGCCGGAGGCCACAGGCTCGGCGCAGTAATACCAGCCGTCCTTTTGCAGCCACTTCCGGGCATCCACATTCAGCGACACCACATCGCCGGAGAGCGGCGTGCCATCCGCCCCGGTGACGGTCACCGCCACCTTCACACGGGTATAGAAGGGCTGGCTGCCGCTGTTCTCCACATAGGGGATCTTGGACACCGACTGGCCGGGCATCACGCCGGTGATCGGCTCGTCGGGATACTCGGCCAGTTGGCCGTCCGCATCCTGCTGCATCTCGTGCAGGGTCAGCTCCACGGTGCCGGTGGTAATCACGTTGGTGGCTCTGCCCTCCGCCGTGAAGTAGGCCAGGGTGCCCAGGGCGCACAGGGCCAGCACCGCGGCGATCACGCCGGCAATCGCAAGTCGTTTCTTCATCCTCTTACCGCCTTTCCGTCTGGAATCGAATGCTCTCTATGTTCACTGCTGTTCTCACAGGAATGGTCAAAGTCATGTGCGGGGATGGGGTCTGCAAGGGGTCTTTTCTGGCAGGGAGGCCGAAATCAATGGCGGAGGGGAGGGGGAAACTCCCCTCCGCCCGTTATGTCTGGGAACCGGTACCGCTGGGAAATGGGAAATCAGGCCAGAAGGGTCTCGTCGGGGAACAGAGCCTTGAACGCCTCAGCGCGGGCGGCCTGCTTGGCCTCCGGCTCCTCGGTGGTGTAGAAGCCCTCGGCCTGGATGGCGTAGGCAGTAATCACGATGCTGTAAGTACCGTTAGCCTTAATCATGTCCTGAGTCACGGTCGCGGGAACAGTGACCTTGTCAAAGTAGGTCACGGACTCGCCCGCCGCCTTGGGGCTGAGCACGCCCAGGATGACATAGCCTTTCTCGATGTCAGCGGCCATGATCTTGGGCCCGACAGTGCTGGAGAACCAGGCGCTGATCACTTCCTTGGAGTCGCTAACATTCTGGGCAGTTGCCCAGTCCTTGATGAGCTTCAAGAAATCAGGCGAGAGCTGTACCTTCATAAAGGTGTAGGCAGTCTGGCTGCCCTGCGCAACGTTGATGGTGGGGTCCTTGGCGATGGTCTTGCCGGGGATCAGGCGGACGTCGTCCGCACTCGTATCGCCCAGCCAGCCAGGCTCGGTCAGGGTGATGTCCACGTTGCCCACGGTAAAGGTGTTGGTCTTGCTCTCAGTGTCGGTGAAGTAGGCCAGAGACGCACCGATGACCAGAGTGGCCAGCATGCAGACGGCCAGAGCGGCAGTCAGAATCTTCTTCTTCATGATTCAGCTTTCCTTTCTTTAATATGTAATAGTAAAACGGCAACTATTGGTTAGGTTAGGCGCCAATCCCAGTAAAAGCAGACGGGCATTTGCTAAACGCATCGGCAACGTTGGTCATGCCATCGGCCTGGATAGCGCAAGCGGTGATGACGATCTGTTTATCGGTATACGCGGCGCAGTTCGCGTTATCAGCAATCTGGAAGCTCTTAAAGACAACCAGATCAACAACAGCAGCATCTTCTGCAACAGCTCCCTGCTGCTTGTAGTAGTAGCCCTCATGACCTTCAACGGCCGTCCACCCCTGAGTCGTAATCTGGTTAGCAATCGGATTGGTGGTGCTCTCAATTTCGGAAATGCCGTTCTCGACCTTCACGAACACGAAGCAAGCCTCGCTACCGGGTTGAACATGCACGGTAGGATCCTTATCATAGGTGTGTCCGGGCATCAGCTTATAGCTGTTGCCAGCACCGCGGTCACCAGTGGTAGTTTTGCCATTGGCATCAACAGGGGCCTCGTCCAGGGTGATAGCCAGCTTACCAACGGTAAAAGTGTTGGTAACAGGACCGGTGCTGGAAGTCAGCCAGGCCAGCGTGCCGCCGATGCCGATGGCCACGGCCAGCGCCAGGGAAAGTACCAGAGTCAGTGTCTTTTTCATGTGTTTTCTTCTCCTTTCTTCTCTTGGGATCGCTTGTTTTGGGTACCGGGTAAGTTTATCAAATGCCTTTCGGCTTTCCCCCTGTATCAGGCTGGGTGGCGCGCTTTTTCTCCGCCGCCTTCCGGTCGGACTTTTCCGCCCATTTGAGCAGCTCGGGCGTGAACAGAAGCACCAGCAGCACGCCGATGACGCTCCAGCCCACGTACATGCCGGGCGGATGGGTGAGAAAATTGGACAGATAGCCCAGCTTGGGTATGCAAAACACCGGCTTGCCGATCAAATTCTTGAAGTGGACCGGCGCGCCGTCTACGGCGTCGTTGGCGTCGCCCTTGGTGGTGAAGCGCTGGTTCTCGCCGTCAATGTCCACCACCCGGTGGGTGGCCACCACCAGGTCCTCGTTCATGACAAAGGTGATGGGGTCCCCTACCTGAATCTGCTCCGCCGGGACCTTTTTGACATAAATCAGCGCGCCGGTGGGGTAGGTGGGCTCCATACTGCCGCTGAGGACCACGAAGGGGGTCAGCCCCACCAGCCGGACGCCCACCAGCAGCACCGCCAGCAGAACAACCGCCGCCACCAGCACCGTCGTCACGATATTCCACAGCCTTTTCAGCAGCGTGGGCATCGGCTTCCCTCCCGTTTGGTTACAAATTTCATTTTTGCTGCGCTGTTTGGCACAATCATGCACTTTTTCTTGTGTCGCATAAAATTCCTACAAATATGCTTTGTTTTCTCAATTTTACGCAGAACATGGAACTATTTGTATGGTAACACTTTCGTGCAAGGAAGTCTACGCATAAAAGCAAAAATTTTTTACTAATCACTTCTCTTTTTGTAACCAAAGCATGCGTCCCCCTCGCAAAACGTGTTTTGGGGGACTTCCAGCACCGTCGCCACGCTATTCCACAGCCTTTTCCGCAACGAGGGCATTGACTTCCCTCCCATTCGGTTACAAATTTCATTTTTTCTGCGTTGTTCCGCGCAACCATGTAGACTTTCTTGCGCAAGAGTGATACGATATCAACAGTGCTGGATTCTATGTAAAACGGCGAAATAACGGCACCTTTGATGGGACTTCTATCCTGTGCAGGAAAGTCTACGCATAAAAGCAAAAATTTTTTACAA
>OHAO01001032.1_pt1 | contig 20458 bp, 19 predicted proteins | sample 1577151 | NCBI WGS metagenome assembly OHAO01 (sample SAMEA3541585, study PRJEB24748) | human gut metagenome | biome: human gut; feature: human-associated habitat; material: faeces | place: China | collected 2012 | reverse complement strand
GCACCGAGGAAAGATACGCGTTATGTGTCTCCTGCTGTGGTTCAGATTTAATTTGCCTTTTACAACTCTGAAAGTTATGGCCTGCATCTTTTCTCATTGTAAGACGCGTCATATAGCTTTACTTCTGCTCCAAGTAGCGGGATTCTGTGACAATGAGGATACTTGTTCCAATGAAATTCCGCGCTGTTAGCGCCTTTGGCTAACATGCACAAAAATATTTTATTGAAATAATTTTTTTGAGGGGGAGGTAATTTCTCCAAATCCATCCTCAAAAGAGCCTACGCACTTCGCAGGTCGTCCCACCTCCCGTTCCACGTTCTGCGTTCCACCCTCAAAAACCCTTATTTTCTTGATAGAAAAAAGAACGTAGATCATGATCTGCGTGACGGCGGCGCTGAATATGGACATCCGACCCGGACGTTCGAGTGCAGAGTGCGCGCTGCGCCGCTTTCCCTGCGGGCCGCGCAGAAGCTCGTAAAGACGGAATGATCTGCTCTTTACAGGGCCGCGGAGCACGCTTACAGGCTGAAAAGCAAAAATAGAGAGTTCTGTCACAGGACAGACCTCTCTATTTTTTGTTATTCCCTCTCGGAGAGCAAAGCCATCAGGTTTGTGCGGCCCACAGCCTGCACCGACAGGGCGCGGCCGATGAGACAGCCAGTGAGGCACAGTAGCGCCTGCTCTAAGAAGAACGAGGCGCCCCTCTGCTTCTGTGAGGCGCACAGACCCCACATGACGGCAAATTCCATCCGCTTGACCATGAGCCGCGAGATGAGAAAGCCCATCAGACCTACCATCTCAGTAACAAGGCAGGGAAGAGAATGCGGCTGAACGTAATGTAGCGCCTGAGCGCGCTCGCGGTCTCGGTAAAGCTCTGATCCAGCAGGAGCAGTGCGGTCTTGCTGCTGTCGGAACGGCCCACCACGGCGCGGAGCAGCCCCATGTCAAAATGGTGGCTGATGTCCTTCAGGGCGTCCACCTTCTGGTATTACGTCTGATAGTAGGTTACATTCCGAAGCGCAAGCGTACTCATAGCCATCTCTCCTCACATGCCGCAGCACGATATGGGGCGCATTGCGGAGACACTCTCTCATTTCACGGTTTTGGCAAAAATATCCACTATCTACATTATGCAGGAGGACAGAGGCAGGCGAAGGTGCTGGTACGGCGGCCAAGTTTCCGCCGCGCCAGGGATACTGGAAGCATAGCGCGTCAGAATCGATAAAAGGGAGGGGATGACCGATGGCCATCCCCTCCCCGGCGCTTCCGCGCCTATGAAAATAATAGAGATGAGGTGATCGTTTTTAATAGTTCAGCCAGGTGCCGATACCTTGCATTTTGGCGGCACGATAGATGCGGGCGGCGATGGCAATATCCAGAATGCCCATGCCGACGGGCTTGTAGTAAAGAAATTCCTTGTCGCTCTCGCGGCCAGGTTTATCGCCGCAAATGATCTCGCCAATTTGCTGCGAGTAAATATCCTCGTCGCGCACCTTGCCGGCAATGCCGTCCAAGGCGAGATAACAAGAGCCTCTATGTCGTACCTGATGCCAGGAGTCACAAAAGATCTTGTCGGCCTTTTTATAGAGATCGGGATGGTCCAGACCGCCGACGCAAATGTGCAGCGAGCCGGGACGGGCGACAGTCAGGTCCATCACCGGTACTTCGGCGCTGGAGGCGTTAACCGTGATGTCCGCAGGACGGTCGACTGCGGCGATACTGGTGACGGGCGTGATCGCAATGCCAAGCTGTTCACCCATCGTTTGGGCGAAATGTTCTGCGTGCGCCGCGACGATATCGACAATGTAGAAGTATTTCAGCTGCGGAAGCGCCGCATGAATGGCCTCCAGCTGCTTGGTGTTCTGATAGCCGGCACCGACCAGCATGAGCGTCTCCGCATCCCTGCGGGCGAGATACTTTGCGGCAACGCCGCTGGATGCGCCGGTGCGCATGGCGCTGATCTCGCTGCCGTTCATTAGGCAGACGGGAAATTTGGTGTCCGGGTCATTGAGCACTGTAATGGAGCTTGCACGGGGAAGACCCTTTTCCTGATTTTTAGGGTTGCTGCCGATCCATTTGATACCGGCCATCTGATATGCTCCTCCGAGAAAGCCGGGCATGGCGTTAATGCGCCCTTTTTCACTTTCTTCCAGAAAGTTTTTGCCAAAGCCCATTGCGATTTTTTCAGGGACAATCGCGTCGCCGCGGTATACAAGCTTTAATGCTTCTTCTGTGTCGGCGAGCGCGAGCTTCATGTCGCCGGCACCGAGCCGGGATACGTCTTCACCGCTGAGGTACAAAAGTTTAATGGGATCCATGAGAAAACACCTCGTTATCTAAGTAAAATGAGCGTTACAAGTTGCCGCGCTGCTCGAATGCGGGCTTTTTCTGCCACAAGCCGGTGATGCGGCAGATGACAAATATCACGATGGTAGCCGCCATACAGACCAGACCGACTTTGACGGAGCCGAACGATGCGATCAGATAGGAATAGGAGGTCGTGACAAGTCCGCCGCCGACGAAAGGAGAAGTGAAGGGCGAGCTGAGAGCGTAGGTCTCGGCAGCGTCCGTTTTCAGTTCGGGGTCACATACGCGCAGGAGCATCAAACCGACTGCAGCGACGCCGGTGGCGATGCCGAAGCGGAGGATCGAGCTTTCGAACCAGTGACGCGGATAGAGCCGCGGACCAAAGTAAAGGCAGAGAAAGACTGTTGCAGCCGTTGCGATCACGCAGACGATGAGCAGTTCCTTCCAGTATTCCAGGATGACGGGGATGGAGACGGCGGAAATGGCGGCGACAATCAGAAAGTCCATGGCAAGGCCCTGAATGCGGACAAAAATACCGCGATCCATCATCTTGCCGACGGGAGTTTTGCGTAGGATCATGTTGAGAATCCAGCCGCCGATCATTGCGAACGGAAACAGGGGAAGACTGTAGTTGAGGATCAGCTTCAGAATCTTGACAATGATCTGACCAATCAGAATGGCGATGCCGATAAGCGCGGCGTGGAACGCGAAGGTGTCGACAACGTTGCTGCTGATGGTCGTATAGGTGGAGGGCTTTCGGTCGGTCTCGTCGAAGACCTCTTTGGCGTCTTCAGACAGCGCACTGTTGCTGCTCAGGAGCGTCGTCCAGTTTTTCTTGACGCCGATGTTGATGAGAATGATACCGCCGAAAATACCGACCAGGAGACCGATCGTTGCGGTCGTCTGGCTGACATCCGTACCTGCGGCCCAGCCCAGCTCGTTAAAAACCTCGGTCATGCCGCCGGCAGTGCCGTGGCCGCCAGCAAAACCAATTTCAACGACGGCACCGAACAGAGGATTCGTGCCCCAAAGCGGGGTGAAGAGAAGGCCAGTCAACAGGGAGGCGACGCCGACCTGGGTGAGGCTGTAGGTCCAGCTTTGCACGACAGAGGGGGCAGCGCCGATGAGCGCCGATTTGCTGACGTTGTGGTTGGTGCCGAGCATCATGCAGGCAAAGACGATGACGATAAACGGAGTGGGCATTGCGGAAAAGGAGCTGCGCATTTCGCTGGGAAAAACACCGAGCACATAGGGGCCCAGGATCAGACCCAAAATACCGGCGATTAGAGATGCGGGAATAAATGCTTTTCTTAAAAACGGGACTTTTAAGCGCAGAATGGTGGCAATAAACAGCAGAACACCGAGAATTGACAGGTAAAGGATAAAGTTGGTGATCGTTCCGCTGGCAATTTTTTCAGGGGTCAATAAAAACGACATGATGATCTCCTTTCTTTCTTCGCTGATTGGTTCGGGTACCCCATGGCAAAACCGTAGCATAAAAATAGATTTTTGTAAACAGAAAAATTAGAAAATAAATTTTCCTATGCAATCTAGTTCAATTTAGATGTCCAATATGGTATAATATCTACAAAAATCAGGGAAAGGAATCGGGTCAGCGCTATGCAGAAGCTGCTTCAAACCATTCAGGAAAGACAGGTCACGTACTCTCCGGCGCAGCGGGCGGTTGCAGATTATATCATCGCGCATTATACAGAGATCCCCTTTCAAACGATCACGCAGATCGCACAGCTTACGGATACCAGTGAGACGACGATCTCAAAGTTTTGCAACGAGCTTGGCGTATCCGGATTTTCCGGCTTGAAACGGGTCGTGTCAGACTATGTGAACGCTTCACTGCCCTTGAATAACCGCTTTGAAAACACGGTCACAAGGCTTGACGGGGACAGCGCCGTTGATGAGATCCTACGCTGCGATCTGGATAATCTTCGCGCGACGCTGCTGAACACATACAATCGTGCAAATCTGCAAACACTGTCGGATATGATCGACCGTGCGGGCTGTATCTATACGATCGGCGGACGTACATCGAGTTGTTTTGCCGATTTTCTTGCGTTCAAGCTGCGCCAGTTGGGCTTAGCGGTCCACCACATTGACTTTGGCCGCGGCGACTATGTGGATAAGATCATGATGATCCGCCCGAATGATCTGGTGATCGCATTTTCGTTTCCGCGCTACACGAAGATCATTGTGGAGGAGTTGAAGCAGCTGAAGGAACGGGGTGTCCCCATCGTTCTGGTGACAGGGGAGGGACTTTCTCCCGCCTTTGAATATGCCGAGCTTGTGTTTACTTGTCGGACGACGTCGCATTCCTATGTGGCGTCCTATGTTTCTTGTATCTCTCTGATCAATGCGATGCTCATTACCTATGCGCTTGCGCATAAAGAGAAGATTGAAGAGAATTTGAAGCTGCTGGAAAAAAATCTCGCTGATTTTGATATGTTCTTGTAGGAAAATGGAAAGTTCCCATTTTCACGCGGCTTGCAGCGATTGAAAAATAAAGAACAAAAGCAGCCGGGAGGCCTGCGTCACGCAGGCCTCCCGGCTGCTCTATGGTATGAAAAAGTAAGCAAAGTAATCAAATCAAACGCTATGGAATAGAGCGCCGCGCGGGATCGCGGGCCGGTTTTGCATTACACCCAGTACGGCACCCATGTGCCGACGTTGCGCTTCAGGGCCTCGCGGTAGCAGCGTGTGGTGACGGCCAGGTCGAGGATGCCGGCGCCGACGGAGTTGAAGTAGATCACCTGATCGTCGTTGTCGCGGCCGGTCTTCTTGCCGCTGAGGATCTCGCCGAGGCTGGCGCTGATGTCCTCGTCCTTGACAAGACCCTCGGACGCCATCACGGCGATGGTGCTGGCCATGCGGTGCTTGATGGTGTCCCAGAAGTCGATGACGATCTTGTCGGCGTTCGTCACAACGCCGTATTCCACCTCAAGCGTTGCCATCTGCACGATCAGCGCGCCGCGCTTGATCCAGGCTGCTTTGACAAACGGCTCCTCGGCCAGCGTGACGGTGATGATAATGTCGCTCTCGCGGATCGCCTGCTCCAGATCGTCGGCGATGAGGATCTCAAGCTGCGGGTACTTTTCCTTCGCCTCGTTCACAAAGCGCTCGGCGTTGGCGGGGACGATGTCGTAGACCCACAGCTTTTTGAGGTTCGGACGCACGAGCATCGCGGCCTCGAGCTGCGTTTTGCCCTGTGCGCCCGCGCCGCAGATCGTCAGGACCTCGGCGCCCTCGCGTGCGCAGAGCTGCATGGCCGTACCGCCTGCCGCGCCGGTGCGCTTGGCGCTGATCATCGTGCCGTCAGCGATGCAGAGCGGGAGCTTGGTGTCCGGATCGTTGAGGATATCGAGGACGCTGGCACGGGGCAGGCCCTTCTTGTAGTTCATCGGGCCGCTGCCGATCCACTTGATGCCAGCCATGTTGTATTCACCGCCGATGTAGCCGGGCATGGCGTTGATGCGGCCGAGGACGTTTTCATCCTCGGGCGTTTTGCCCCAGCGCATGACGCATTTGGTCGGTGCGAGGACGTCGCCCTCCTCCATCAGGACATAGGCGCGCTGGCAGTCGTGCAGCACGGCCTGCATGTCCTCGCCGCCGAGGTCCTTGATCTCCTGATTGTTCAGGAACAGAATGCTTTCTTTCATTGTTGTCTACCCCTTTGCTGAATTCTGTGTTGAATCGATGCGGTGCAAATGAATGTGAGGAAAACGGCGATGATCGATTTCCTTTTGGGCGTTTTTCTACTATAGTGAGGTACAGCGCTTGTGCATATTGAAGCATTTTTCAAGGCATAAGTAAAACGAATGATTCTGCAAAAATCATAAGAGATTATGCACTTATAAGAAAAGGTGATACCATTGGCGTCCAAGTATCAGGTGCTCTGTCAGGCCGTTTCGCACAAGAGCTTTACCGAGGCGGCAAAGGTCCTGCATTATTCCCAGAGCGCGGTCAGTCAGGCGGTCAAGGCCCGTTGAGCAGGAGGTCGGGCTGACGCTCGTGCTGCGGAAAAAAGACGACATCGAGCTGACGTCCGACGGCAAAAAGGTGTATCCGTACATCCAGAATATCTGCGATGCGGAGATGCGCTTGCGCACAAGACCTTTGAGATGGAGCAGCTGCAGGGCGGCATCGTGCGCATCGGCACGTTTCCGACCGTGAGCCGCGAGGCACTTCCCACGCTGATGAAGCAGTTCAAAGCCGAGCACCCGTCGGTGCGCTTTGTGCTCTATCAGGGCGAGTATACGAGCATCGCCTCGATGCTGCAAAGCGGCAAGGTCGAGATCAGCTTTTCGCACCTCGGTTTCTGCGAGGAGTTCGAAGCGGTGCCGCTGTTCCGGGATCCGCTCGCGGCAGTGCTGCCGCCGGAGCATTCGCTGGCGAAGCAGAGCGAGATCACGCTCGAGCAGTTTTCGACAGAGCCGCTCATTATTCTCGACGAGGGAAAACGCAGCGTCATCAAGGACGCCTTTGCAAACGTCTCGCTCTCGCCGTGGCTCGAATCCAGAGTGTACAACTGCGATACGATCATGGCGATGGTCGAGCGGGGACTGGGCGTCTCGCTTTTATACCGGTCGTATCTGAAAGATTACACCGGTCCCGCGGTCGTCCTTCCCATCAGGGAGCGGCCTGAGCGCCATGTGGCGATCACATGGAAGCGCGGGAATGTGCTCTCCTACGCGACGAGAAAATTCGTGGATCACATGGCGGACTATTACCGCACGTGGTGACAGGAAACGGTAGACCTGCGCGATGTAAAAGTGAAGAAAAAAGCAGAAGGAGGCCCACATGAATGCAGGCCCCCTTCTGCCTTTTTAGGACGAGAGAGTAAGGTAACGGAATGGTTCCGGATTATTCTTCCCAGTAAGCGAGCTTGGTGCCCTTGCCGAGCTCGAGAGCCTTGCGGTAGCAGCGCGTGGTGACAGCCAGGTCAAGGATACCGGTGCCGACGGCGTTGAAGTAGATGATCTCGTCATCGTTCTCGCGGCCCTTCTTTTCGCCAATCAGGATCTGGCCGAGCTGAGCGTGGATGTCCTCATCCTTGATGATGCCATCCTTCCACATGAGAGCGACGGTGCTGATCATGCGGTGCTTGATGGTCTCCCAGTTGTCGACGACGATCTTGCTGGCCTTCTTGACGCAGTCATAGGTGACCTCGAAGTCGGCCATGTTCATGACAAGAGCGCCCTTCTTCAGCCAGTCGGCCTCAATGAACGGCTCGTTCGCCAGCGTGACGCAGACGATGATATCACTCTCGGAGACAGCCTCCTTCGGGGTCGCGGCGGCGATGAACTCGACGTCGGGATACTTGGCTTTAGACTCCTCGACAAAGCGAGCGGAGCTCTCCGGGCGGATATCGTAGACATAAACCTTCTTGATGCCGGGACGGACCATCATCGCGGCCTCGAGCTGGGTGCGGCCCTGAGCGCCTGCACCGCAGATCGCCAGAACAGAGGAGCTCTCCTTGGACAAAAGCTTCATGGCGACGCCGCCGGAAGCGCCGGTACGCTTGGCGCTGACTTCAGTACCATCGGCCACGCAGACGGGCAGCTTGGTGTCGGGGTCATTCAGGATGACGGTGACGCTGGCACGGGGCAGGCCCTTCTTGTAGTTCATCGGGCCGCTGCCGATCCACTTGATACCGGCCATGTTGTACTCACCGCCGATGTAGCCGGGCATGGCGTTGATACGGCCGTAGACGTTTTCGTCCTCAGCGGTCTTGCCCCAGCGCATGGGGAGCTTGCCCGGGGTGATGACGTCGCCCTGCTCGACGAGGGTGTAGGCGCGCTCCACATCGTGCATGACGGCGGCCATGTCGCCGCAGCCGAGCTCTTCCATGGCCTTATTGTTCAGAAACAGAATATCGACCTTGCTCATAATAATTGCTTCCTTTCATTTGTTATCCAAAATATGTTAAATTTTAGAGGGGACTGTTTTGTTTAACGCTCACCGGTCTCGAAGAAGTGGGTGACCTGCGCCTTGCTCATGCCCTCGATGCCGAGGTTCTTGGCGCAGCGGCCCTCGGCGCGGAAGTCGCGCTGATAGATGGAGCTGGTCAGCTGGATGACGGCGTCGATGTTCGGCGTGGGCACGCCGGCGATGCGGGCAAGCTCGGAGATGGGGACAAGGCTCATGGGAACATCCTCGGTCACATAGCGGGCCTCGATGGTCGTCGGGGCCTTGATATCGGCGTAAGCGTTATTGTGCTGCAAGAGCTCATAGAGATTGTCGCCATAGGTGTCGTAGGACTGGCGGAGCCATTCTTCCGCGCTGAGGATCTCAACGCCGTAGGCTTCGGCAACGGCCATGCGCTCGTGGTCGATGGCCTTGATCAGCACCGCGACAGAGGGGGTGATGCCGTCCCAGTAATAGCGGTAACCGTTCTTATCGTTTTCAATGCGGCCGATGTTCAGCAGCACCGGCGTGGGGTGGAAGAGCGCGCCGATGTTGGAAAGGCTCGTCTCCATGCAGTTTTTCGCTGCGGTGAACTGCGGGTAGTAGGGGTTGAGCAGTTCGAGCACCTGCGAGGTGCGGTTTGCGGGGAAAGCGCCGAGGGCGACCTCCTTCTTCACGCCGAAAATCTCAACGGAAGCAGGGCCGGTCTTGCGGCAGGAGTAGATCAGGGTCTGCGTCTCGGCGATGGTGATATCGGCGTGGCAGCCCTTGGAGCGGATCGTGTTCAGGAAGTCCAGCGCACCGCCGGTGCGGCCGGGATTGAGCACCACAACCTGACCGTCCGTCAGGGCGCTGTAGCAGCGTTCGGCGATCATGCGGTGCGTGAAAGACGGGGTGACGACCATGATGAGGTGCACGCCGGAGATGGCTTCCGCCACATCGCCGGTCACCTTGTTGAGACGCTGGTGGGTGGTCTGGCCGTCAAGCGTCAGATCGATGCCGTCAGCGGCAATGATACCCTCAAGGTACTGCGGGAACAGGTCACACAGATTGACCTCGACGCCGAGGCTGGCAAGATATGCGGCAATGGCCGTACCGCCGTTGCCGGCGCCAATGACAGCAACTTTTTTTTCCATTTTGTTTTTGCCTCCGAAAATGTTAGCCTGGGCCGGGTGCTGCATTCACGCAGCACCCGGCAATTTTTGTTGTGTCAACGAGATGATTATCTCTGCTGCATCTTGAAGTCCTTCTTCCAGAAGAACAGACGCAGCACAACGAGGATCGCGAGGGAGATGCCGCAGGCGATGAAGCCGAACTTCATAGCGCCCATGCTGGTGATAAGGAAGGGCCACATGGAGGTGACCAGGCCGCCGCCGATGAAGGGGCTCATCAGAGGGCCGTCCAGCGCGTAGATCGTACCGGCATCGGTCTCCATCTTGGGGTCAGCGCTGCGCAGAAGCATGTAGCCGACGGCTGCAACGCCGCAGAACGCGCCATAGCGGATGATGGCCTGCTCAAACCAGCAGTCGTTGAAGATGCGGGGGCTGAGCCAGAGGGTCCAGAACACCATGAAGACCATGATGACGACGGTGCCGATGAGCAGCGGCGCCCAGTAGGCCAGAACGACGGGGATGGAGATGGAAGCCATTGCGCAGGTGACGAGGATCTCAAGCGCCATGCCCTGAATGCGCTGGAAGGTCTTGCGGTCAAACAGCGCGCGCAGCAGGGGGACTCTCTGAGCAATCGCGTTGATGATCCAGCCGCCGAGCATAGCAAAGGGGAACAGGGGGAGCTTGGCGTAACCGGTGACTAATCCGAAACCCCAGACCATGAGGCGGCCGATCAGGATAGCAAGGCCGATGATGCCGAGGTGGAATGCAAAGGGCTCCACGACGTCCTGGCTGATGGTGGCATAAGCGGAAGGCTCGTGGTTGGGGTCGCCCTCGTCAAAAACTTCCTTCGCGGCGTTGCCGGAAGCAGGCTCGGTGAGGACCTTGGTCCACTTTTTGCGCACAGCGATGTTGATGATGGCCATGCCGCCGAAGATACCGGCCAGAAGACCGATGGTCGCGGTGGTCTTGCCCAGGTCAGCGCCGTCTGCCCAGTTGAAACTATCGGTGAAGACGCTTGCCATACCGCCGGCCGTGCCGTGGCCGCCCGCAAAGCCGATTTCAAAGAGAGAGCCGAACAGCTCGTTCACGCCAAAGACCGGCGTGAAGAGGAACGCGCACAGAAGGCACGCCACACCAACCTGCATAAAGGAGTTCGACCAGAGCCAGCCAAGACCGGCGGCCGCATCGTGCATCATGCTGGAGGTGTTTTCCGACTTTCTCACGCCCAGCATCATGCAGGCGAAGACGATCGTGATCATGTGGGAGGGGATCGCGCCGATGCTCGACATCATATCGGCCGGGATCACACCGAGGACGTAAGGGCCGAGGATCATGCCGATAATACCGGCCAGCAGGGACGCCGGGATGAAGGCCTTGCGGAGAAAAGAGACCTTAAGGCGGATGATGGTGCAGATGACGAGCAGAACGCCGATGATGGAAACGTAGTAAAGAAGGTTGCCAAGGGTTCCGCCCGCGATTTTTTCGACAGGGATCATGGAATTTTCTCCTCTCTATTATTTTCTTTGCTTATCAAATAACATAAGGGATACAGTGAAGCGGCGGATCGTTTCCGATCTGCCGGAGACCTTACAGAGTGGCCAATTCTGCAAGGTCCGGAGCACATCCAAGAGGCTCCGCCGGTTTCCGATAACCTTATGAGATTTGTGATTTTGTTCTCCCACACAAAAGAGAAAAAATCTTTTTTCTTGCATTATAGTAAAGAATATTTTATTTTTCAAGAGAGAAAAAATTTTTCTACGTTTTGCTATTCCATTTTGCCCGTATTTTGATATAATGCATAAAAAGAGCGCGTCTGCGCCTCAAATTATTTGTAGGGAGCGGACGCGTGAGAGGAGGAAGAACTATGGCTGACGTAATGGAGCTGCTCGACCACATCCGGAGAGAGCAGGACAATTTCCCTGCGGCGCAGAAGAAGGTGGCTGCCTTTGTGGTGGAAAACTATCAGCAGATCGCGTTTCTGCCGATCTCCGCACTGTCGCAGCGGGTCGGTGTGAGCGACAATACGGTCATCAAATTCTGCAATCATCTTGGATATGAGAAATTCACGGAATTCAAAAAGGAATTCACGAGCTACGCGCACTCCGAGCTTTTAATCTACAACAAGATCGGCGGCGAGACGGCGCCTGTCTCCGAGGGGGACAGCGTCTGGAGTATGATCCAGAACGACGCGATCGCCTCGCTGCAGGAGACGCTGAGCGACCCGCAGAATCACAGCAGCCTGACAGAGCTCCTTGCGCGGATGGAAAAGGCGAAGCACATTTATGTGACCGGCGGCCGCCTCTCCGGCATCGCCGCGGCGATGCTCGCCAACAAGCTGCGGTATCTGAATTTGCAGGTCCACGATCTCAGCTGCGGCACCGTCGGTGATTACATCGACCAGACCGCGCTGGTGCAGCCGGAGGATCTGGTCATCGCCATCAGCTTCCCGCGCTACACCAAGCGTGTCGTCACCGCGCTGGAGGATATGCACCGCCGCGGCGTGCCCATCGCGCTCATCACCGACAAGGGCTTATCGCCGGTCCACCCGTTTGCCGACATCGTCTTCCACTGCGCGACGGATTCCAGCGCGTTCCTGCCGTGCTACACGGGCTGCCTTGCGCTGATCGACGTGATCTGTCAGGCTGTGTGCATGGAGCACCGCTCGGAGATCACGGAGTACGTCCGCGATCTGGAAAAGCGCCTGCTGGCGCAGGGCGTGTGGATGTGATGGAAGAAGCGCGACGCCTCGCTGCGGGAGGGAGCGCCGCAAAGTGAAAAAACAGGTCGATTTTACCGAGGGGAACATCGTCTGGGCCATTGTGCGCTTTTCGATCCCGCTCATTTTGGGCGAGCTGCTGCAAAACCTTTACAACAGCGTGGACGCCTTGGTCGCCGGGAATCTGGTGGACCAGAATGCCCTCGCCGCCGTGACGGTGTGCGGCGTGATCGCCAATCTGGTCGTCAATTTCTTCAACGCCATGTCGATCGGCTCGAACGTCGTCGTGGCGAAGGCGAACGGCAGCGGGGAGAGGGAACGGCTCTGCCACACGATCCGCGTCACGTTTTCGTTCGGCGTGGTGCTCGGCGTGCTGCTGTCGCTGTTCGGCATCCTGCTCTCGCCGCAGCTTTTGCACCTTGCCGGCGCGCAGGAGAGCTACTTAAGGGACGCGCTGATCTATCTGCGCATCTATCTTGCCGGACTGATGTTCACCGTTATCTATAACAACGCCGCGGGCATCCTGCGCGCACTTGGGCGGGCGGATATCCCGTTCCGCATTCTGGTCGTGTCCTGCGGAATGAATATCGCGCTGGACCTGCTGTTTGTCAGTGCGTTTGATATGGGGATCGCGGGTGTCGGCGTCGCCACGGTGCTCTCGCAGGCCGTGTCGGTGGCGACGGCCTACCGCACGATCAGCCGCGAGATCCAGAGCCGCTGTCTCGACCTGCGCGAGATGTACCGGGAGGGCGGCCGCGTGATCGGCGAGGTCCTGCGCATCGGCATGGCCGCGGGCGTGCAGAGCGCGCTGATCAGTTTTTCGAACATTTTTGTCGTGCGCTACATGAACTGGTTCAGCGCGGATGCGGTCGCCGGGATCGGCATCGCGCAGCGGCTCGACCGCTTCGTGATCCTGCCCGCCAAGTCGTTCGGCATCACGATGACCACGTTTTTGGGACAAAATCTGGGCGCGGGAAAGTACCGGCGCATCGAGACGGGGAAAAGGCACTGCGCCGCGGTCGCCGTCGGTGTGACGCTGGGGCTGAGCGCGATCATTTACGCGTTCACCGAGCAGTGCGTGGCGCTCTTCAGTCCGGACACCGGGGTCATTGCCTCGGGCGTTGCGATGATGCGCATTCTGGCGCCGACGTTCTGGATCATGGCACTGCGCGAGGTGCTGCTCGGCATCCTGCGCGGCTGCGGACACAACTTGTGGCCGACGGTGCTGAGTCTTGTCGGCATGGTCGGTGTGCGGCAGGTGTTTCTGGCGGTCACGATGCATATCGACCGGGCGGTGGAGAACATTTACTACTGCTATCCGGTCGCGTGGGCGGCGACGCTGCTGCTTGTCGCCATCTACTACTTCGCCGTGCGGAAAACGCTGCTGCCGCTTGGAAAAGAACGCTGAAAAAGGCGGGAAAACGAAAAAAAGGGCCCCCGCAGTCTACAAGACTGCAGGGGTCCTTTTGCTTATATCAGAAAAGAATGGCACATTTTTGATCTGGAAAAATTTTTATAAATTTTCCGCCGACCCTTACCAGCCAGCATATTGTTTTTGCCCAAACGGGACGACATACTGGAAAAATAGAGAGGCGTACGCCTCGCCTGTTCCCCCTTTCGGGGAACAGGATGACCTTGAAAACAAGGGGGAAATTAGGATGCACAGTCGAAAGATACGCGTATTCAGCCTGAGCATGGTCCTGGTGGCTGCTGCTCACGCTGATCCCAGCGCAGGCGGCGGAGGAAACCGACACCGGCACGGACGAGGGCGAGAAGACGTACACCGTCACGCTCAACGGCAACGGCGGTTCGCTGAAAGGCGAAGATCTGGTGACAGTTACCTATTCCAAGGAAAACCCACTCAACTTGTGGGACTATCTGTTTATGCAGAGCGGATATCTTCTTGTCGGTTGGTCGACCGATGAGAGCGGCGGTGGGTGGTTCGCGGACCGCAATGGCTCCTTTAACAGTGATATAGGCGTTGAGGCACTCTACGCTGTCTGGCTCAAGCTGCCGGAGAGCGGTAAATATGCGATTTTCAACACCGCGGGTGCTGGTACGATTGCCGATGCAGTAAGCAATGCGAACGACCTCTACTGCGTGGAATTGACGGAAAATTTCAAAATGCCGACGCTGCAAAGAAGCGATACGGCGACGGCGGCACATTTTATCCGATCGGGAGCGCTTTTACGATCACGGCGGACATGCCAGCGGTTCAGATCCTCTATGCCCAGTGGGAACCGGAGTATCATCTTGAGGACGATGTATCGCTGGTGATCGGCGGCGAGGATAAGAGTGATCTGCTGGATAGTACAACTGAGTGCACCGGCACGGGCTGGACGTATTAGGTCGTCGATGGCGTGAGCGTGCTGCATTTGACGAAGGACTACAACGGCGGCAGCATCATCTGCAAGCGCGAGAACGTGAACATTGTCTTCGATGACGCGGTCAGCACGAAGCGGATCGAAGTGAGCGGCGCGCTGACGCTTACGGCAAACGGCGATTATGCTAAAGTTTATGAGAGCGATGACACCGCGATTCGCGCAGAGAGTGTTACGCTGGCGGCGGCAGCGGGAAATTATAAGATCGTTTCTGAGAAGACCACTGCGATCCAGGCGAAGTCTTTGTATTTGAATTCTGACGATGCGAGGATCGAAGGCAGCCCAGCAGTTCCCGATGGTACCGAAATTACGTGCGGGGAGAAAGCGAGGCTCCAGACCAATCGCAATTCTGACGGTACGATTTCGGCACTGTATACCTATCCGAAGAGCGTGACGCTCTACGGCAACGGCGGCAAGTACGGCGAGGCCGATGTTGTCACCGTCGACTATCCCGACAAGGGCTCGCTGAATTTGGGCCAGTATGCAGAAACCGTAACGCTCGCGTGGGCGAACGCCGACTGGTCGAAGGCGGCGAAGGTCAAGGCGTTCTTCCTTGACGCGGACCGCAAGCCCGTCGCCGAAGCGGTGACGGCGCTGATCAATGGCAAAAGCCAGAAAAACTGAGCGGCCACAGCGAAAGAATGAAAAAGGGAGCGCATCGGGCTTTGCCCGATGCGCTCCCTTTTAGCGCGTTTCTTACTTTTTCAGAAAATACATGTTGATCTCGGCGCGGGCGATCAGCGCGCCGGTGTCGTCGGTGATATTGACCTCGAAAAAGCCGATGTGACCGCCGACCCTGACCGGTCGACCGACGGCGGTGAGCGCTTTGGACTGCACCGTCGAGCGCAGATAGTTGATCGAGCCGTTCAGCGTGACGTTGTGCTGGCCGTAGTTGATGCGCGCGAACGCGCCCGCGGCGGTGTCAGCCATCGCGTAGAGAAAGCCGCCGTGCACGCCGCCCCAGATGTTGGAATTTTCCGGCGTGACGTCGGCGGTCAGCACGCTTTTTTCCTCGTCGACCGAAGCGACGCGGATGCCGTTGTGACGGATAAAGCCGCTGTGCTCACTCGAAAGCATTTCCTGATAATTTTCGACCATGGCGCTTTTGCCTCCTTTTGGCGCGGAATGTTATACTGAACCAAGCATAGCAGAATCGCGCCGGAGGCGCAACAGAAAAATGCGCCGCGCCGCGAAACGGCAAGATTTGAGGTCGCTTTCCGCTTCGGAACGATTTACAAGCGGCGAAAATTCTGCTACATTAAAAGCGATTCGAACCAAGGGAGAATTTTTATGAACGACTATCAGGCTAAATTTGTTACGCCGGAGCAGGCTGTCAAGGCTGTGCAGTCCGGCGACTGGGTGGACTACGGATTCGGTGCGGGTTTTCCCGAACTGCTCGACCGCGCGCTCGCTGCGCGTAAGGGAGAAGTGAAGGACGTCAAGGTCCGCGGCGGTCTTGTGATCCGCCCGCGCATCGAGGTCGTCGAAGCGGACCCCGAGCAGGAGAGTTTCAGCTATTACAGCTGGCACATCGGCGACTATGAGCGGAAGCTCCAAGCGCGCGGCCTTGTGAAATTCATGCCCGTTATGCTGCGCTCGCTGCCGTATCTCTATCGCGACAAGCACATCCGCTGCGATGTGGCATTCGTTCCAGTCTCCAAGCCGGATGAGAACGGCTACTGCGGCCTCGGCATTTCGAACTATGCCTGGCGCACGATCTTTGAGAGCGCCCGCACCGTGATCTTCGAGATCAACGAGCACTATCCCAAGCTCCAGGGCGTGGACGGCTCGCACCGTGTGCACCTGTCTGAGGCGGACTACATCGTCGAGGGCGAGCATGAGCCGCTGCCCGTGCGCTCCTACCGCGCGCCCAGCGAGACCGATATCGCCATCGCCAAGATCGTGGTGAATGAGATCCCCGACGGCGCGGTGCTGTCGCTCGGCGTGGGCGGCGTACCCTATACGGTTGCCAAGATGCTCGCGGAGTCCGATAAGCGCGACCTCGGCTGCCACACCGGCACCATTTCCGATGCGTTCCTTGAGCTCTACCAGGCGGGCAAGCTGACGAACGCGCGCAAGGAGCTTGACACCGGCCTTTCTGCGTGGAACCTTGCCATGGGCTCTCAGGACCTTTACGACTGGCTCGACGCCGAGCCGCAGCTTTTCCACCCGGGAGACCTCGACTACATTCACTCCGTCGAGCGCATCTCGAAGCTCAGCAGCGTCATCAGCATCAACGGCGGCGTGCAGCTCGACCTCATGGGGCAAGAAAATGCCGAGAGCACCGGCACGCGCCAGCTCTCCGGCGTCGGCGGCCAGATGGATTTCCTCGAGGGGGCGTACCGCTCCAAGGGCGGCAAGGGCTTCATCTGCATCAACTCTTCGCGCCTTACGAAGGATGGCGAGCGCAAGAGCAATATCCTTGCCACCATCCCCGGCGGCAGCACGATCTCCGCGCCGCGCACGATGATCCAGTATGTCGCGACCGAGTACGGCATCGCGAGCCTTTCCGGCAAGACGCTTCGCGAGCGCGCCGAGGCGATGGCCGCCATCGCGCATCCCGACTTTCGTGAGGAGCTGATGAAGTACGCGCGGGAAAACTTTAAGTAACTTTTTTGATGAAAGCAGCACCGGCGCTGCTTTTATCATTTAATGCCACTTTATCATGTTAACGAAATGAAAAGGCCGCGGGCCTGCAATTCTATCGACATTACCGATTGCATTGCGGCGGATCTTGCCCTATACTGAAATAAAATTCAGCATTTATACACACCGCGCGGTACGCGAAGCAAAAAAAAACGCCGCCGCGGTCACTTTTGATCCGCCAAGGAGGAGTCACCCATGAAGCGAAACTTTATTGCCAAGCGCTTCCAGAGCGCGGGCACCGGCCTGACGCTCGACACCGCGGCGCTGGCCAAATACAAGGACATTGTCGACCTGAGCATCGGCGACACGGACTTTACGACCGACGAGGCCATCATCAACGCGGCCTTCCGCGACGCCAAAGCGGGCTACACCCATTACGGCGACCCCAAGGGCGACCCTGAGCTCATTTCCGCGGTCTGCAAGGCGTGGGAAGAGGACTTCGACCAGAGCCTTCCGCGCGACCACGTGCTCGTGAGCGCGTCGAGCTGCCTCGGCATGTCGCTGGCAATGTTTGCAATCCTTGACCCGGGCGACGAGGTCATTGTTTTCTCCCCGTATTTCGCGCTGTACCGCGCGCAGATCGAGCTGGCGGGCGGCGTGTGCGTCGATGTGCCGACCTACGCCGAGGAGGACTATGCCATCAGCGAAGAGCGCCTGCGCGCTGCCATCACGCCGCGCACGAAGGCCATCATTTTCAATAACCCCACGAACCCCACCGGCATGGGCTACGATTTGTCCACCATGGAGATGCTTGCCCGCGTGGCAAAGGAATATGATCTTCTCATCGCGGCGGACGAAATTTACACGACCTACATCTACGAGGGCGACTTCCGCCCCATCCGCACGCTGCCCGGCATGGCCGAGCGCACCATCACGCTCAACAGCTTTTCGAAGAACTTCCTGATGACCGGCTGGCGCGTGGGCGTCATCATCGCCGAGCCGGAATTCCTCGACGTGATGAACCGTATCAACGGCTCGCTCGTCTACTCCGCGCCGTCCATCTCCCAGCGCGCGGGCATCCAGGCGCTCGCAATGCGCAAAGAAATTCGCGAGAAGTACGTGACCGCGTACCGCGACCGCATCTTCTACTCTGCCGACCGCATCGAGAAGATCCCGTATCTGAGCCTCGTGCGCCCGAAGGGCACGTTCTACCTCTTCCCCGGCGTGGAGAAGACGGGGCTTGACGACAAGCAGTTCTGCAAGGAGTTACTTGAGCGCGCGCACGTGCTCGTCAGCGCGGGCAGCCCGTTCGGCAAGACCGGCGCAAACCACTTCCGCATCGCCTGCACTGTCGGCATTGACCAGCTCAAGCAGGCGTTCGACCGCATGGAGAAGCTGGAATTCTGAGAATTCCGCTTGTGTCCGTAAGACGGGCATGGTAAAATCAAAAGATAACGAAAAAGCTGCCGTTTTTCGGCAGCTTTTTTCAAAAGGAGGGGCGCTTATGCAGGAAAAGTCGAAACCTGTGGATAACCTGCGCGCGGACGCGGAGAAAATCATCACGCGCGCCATCGCGGCGGTGCTGCCGGACGCGGCGGTCGAGCGCGCGCTGAAAGGCAAGACCTTTTTAGGAAGGGTGTATCTCGTCGCGGCAGGGAAGGCCGCGTGGCAGATGGCGCACGCCGCCCGCGCGTGTTTGCAGGATAATTTCTGCGGCGGTGTGGTCGTGACGAAGTACGGTCACGTGAACGGTGAGATCGCGGATGTCGCGTGCTTTGAGGGCGGGCATCCCGTGCCGGACGAAAACTCCCTGCGCGGCACGGACGCCGCGCTCGCGCTGACGGAAGATTTGACCGAGAGCGACACGGTCGTCTTTCTGCTCTCGGGCGGCGGCAGCGCGCTTTTTGAAAAGCCGCTGCTTCCGCTTGCGGAATTGCAGGACGTCACGAATCAGCTTCTTGCCGCGGGCGCGGACATCGTGGAGATCAACACGATCCGCAAGCGGCTTTCCGCCGTCAAGGGCGGACGCTTCGCCCGGCACTGCGCGCCGGCGCAGGTCTTCGCTGTCGTGCTGAGCGATATTCTGGGCGACCCGCTCGACATGATCGCCTCGGGCCCCGCGTATCCCGACAGCTCAAGCTGTGCGCAGGCGCTCGATATTGCGAAAAGGTACGGCCTGCGCCTGTCGGAGCGGGCGTGGGCGCTTCTGGCGCAGGAGACGCCGAAGACGCTCGAAAATGTCGAAACACAGATCACCGGCAGCGTGCGCGAGCTCTGCGCGGCGGCCGCCGCGGCGTGCGAAGCGCTCGGCTACGAGCCGATGATCCTCACCGATTGCCTCTGCTGCGAGGCGCGCGAGGCGGGCAGCATGCTTGCTTCCATTGCGCGCACGCATGCGCGTGACGGGAAAAACCTTGCGTTCCTGATGGGCGGCGAAACGGTCGTCCACCTGAGGGGAAAGGGCCTCGGCGGGCGCAATCAGGAGATCGCGCTCTCCGTAGCGCTCGGCATTGAGGGACTTTCGAACGCACTCGTCTTCTCCGTCGGCTCCGACGGGACGGACGGACCGACCGACGCCGCGGGCGGCATCGCCGATGGCGAGACCGCGCAGCTGATGCGCCAAAAGGGTGTTGACGCTGTGCAGTCGCTCAATGATAACGACGCCTACCATGCGCTCGGCGCGGTCGGCGGACTTCTCAAGACCGGCGCGACGGGCACGAACGTCAACGACGTTACCGTCCTGCTGCTGCGCACGGCGGAATGAGGGAAAACGCGGAGCGCTTGACAACGGGTCGTTCCGGCGTTACGATAGCTGCGGCAAGCCTTTCCGGGCTGCCGGAATTTTTAGAATGAAGGAGCCGTTTTTTGAAGTCTAAAACGATGTTACTGGAGCGTGTGCACTGACCGGGAGGGCCGGCAAATTTATGACACACGCCGTTCCTCCCGAGAGCCATGCTTTTCAGGAGGACAACATGAACCGCGAAAACAAACGCAAAATCTTTGAAAAAGGGTACTACAAGACCCACGCCTGCCGCGACACCCTCACCTGCAAGGTCTGTGGGCGGCTCTGCACGCCGGAAAACGCCGGCAGCGACCATCGCAACCACTGCCCGAACTGCTTATCGAGCCTGCACGTGGACATTGAGCCGGGCGACCGCGAAAGCGACTGCGGCGGCATCATGGAGCCCGTGGCCGTCTGGGTGCGAAGAGGCGGCGAGTGGGCGATCATCCACCGCTGCAAGCGCTGCGGAGCGCTCAGCTCCAACCGCGTGGCGGCGGACGACAACCCGATGAAGCTTATGAGCATCGCCATGCGGCCGCTCAGCGCGCCGCCGTTCCCCCTCGAGCGCATCGAGGAGATGACCGCCCTCATGGGCGGCGCGGGAAGCGTGCGATAAGCCCAAAAGGAAACAGAGGAGGCGGCCTGCATCGGCAGG
>OHAO01000990.1_pt1 | contig 20875 bp, 16 predicted proteins | sample 1577151 | NCBI WGS metagenome assembly OHAO01 (sample SAMEA3541585, study PRJEB24748) | human gut metagenome | biome: human gut; feature: human-associated habitat; material: faeces | place: China | collected 2012 | reverse complement strand
AGCTGATACATTGTTTCAGAATCAGTAGATGGGACTACAGTTTTCCACGTAGCAGTCTCTCCGACCTGCGTGCCGTAATATGATACTGGATGCTCCCGGCCTATATACTCGACCAATGCAACATCCGGAGAACTAGATTCATCAATGTCTATATTATAAGGAAGAAACACCATCGAATTCGATCGCGCTGAATCAACTGGATCGTCATCACTGTCCTCGTAAATATAATTCGTCCACTCTTCGTCCCACTGAAAAATCAAATACCCGCACTCGATTGGGTATCCCGGCATGTCATAATAACTGATGGCGCCGGTCGTTGTGGAGCGTGCCACAATACGATAACGGGCATAGTCAAGCGCCGGGTGCAAATCAGTCACGCAGACTGCATGTGTGTTTGGAAGATCCGTCGCGATCTCTGTGAATTTACCATCAAATTCTCTTCTGTATACAGAGAGCGTTGCATCAGCTATTAAATTTCCATCATCATCCTCACAATACGGATAGATAGATGCCGAATACACGTCCTCATCCACCCAAATCTCCGCATCTGGTGACAGCTCTTCGTCTGTCCATGTAACTGTGAAATTAGCAGTGGCCGACGCCGATAGTCCGGAATCCATATATACAGAAGCCGTAACTTCATACTGCACGTTATTCTCGAAATCGACATCTCCCGGATTTAGTTCAATGCTTAGCGAGTAATCAGAAATATCGAAGTTTTTCCGATAAATTTCGTCGCCAGCACTAATCCGCGTAACTCGACCGGTGTCGCTCAATGTCTCATACGAGTCTAGCGCCTTTATCGTCACGTAGTATCCCGTCGGTTTCTGCGTTTTTGGCGCTGACGAAATCGCCATTTTGAAGGGAAACATCGTCAGCACCGCGGTATTGAGCACAACCTGAACCGTCGGAGGAGCGTATACCGTGATAGACCGTTGAATAGACCATGGCCCATATTCGGCTATGATACCTCTGGTTCTGACCCGCCACTGTATCTTAGCACCCTCGGAATAATCGGAAGTATGCAGTGTATATTTGCTCGTCTCATCCTTATGTAACTCATCCGTGGTGTTGGCCACAGTAATCGTCTGACTAGATCCGTTTACAGTCAGCTCAAGCTCTGCATAAGTCTGACTGGAACCATCTTCTGAGTTATGTACCCAATACAGGATAAGATCCTCACCTTTTATTGCGGTTACTGTCGACGACCACGTCGTTGGGGCTGCCGGAGCTCGCCCCATTGTTATACTCGTTGCCGCTGACCAAGTAGATTCCCCAGAGCTATTTTTAGCCCGAACCCGGAACCACCATGTCTTTCCTTCCTCAAGCCCAGTAATCTCAGCATGATTTACCGTTACGGACGTACTCTTTGCTTCTCCAGAACTATCGAAGTAGTCCTTATCACTGGCGTACTCAACGTCATACCCGGTAACATTGTCCACTGCGTTCCAATCAACTCGGACAGACGTCTTCGTAAGCGCTTTTACCGTCGGAGGAGCGCTGATCGCTACCGGTGGAGTCTCGACCTCAGATGAGTAATCTGACCACTTTTCGCTGATGGATCCTCCGCGCCGCGCCCTGCATCGCACTTTGTATTTACTGCCGGTCGGAACATTACAAACAAATGTTGCCTGCTGATAGGCTGCGGTGACAATCTGCGTAGCATAGATGGTTGAATTATCTCTGACGATTTCAAATTCAACTTCCGTCGTTCGGCTATCTGCCGCCAGACTAACTGATGCCGTAAGCTTAAGATCTTTTACCGTGATATTTGGCGTGTTCGGTGTTTCAGGAGGCATATTTGCAATTGCATAATATTGATATGCACACCATCCTGCCGTCCATGCTGAAACAGATTTTTTGCCTTTCTTCACCTTCGACGCAATCGGCCGTACTTTCACACGAATTTCGACTGCATTATCAGGTGCTGTATATCGAGCATTCTTCACCTTGACCCCAGTATCGGTGCTTCCTTTAAGCCATAACACTTTGTCGCTTTCAAAACGGTAATCCCATTCAACTGTGTAACTATCAGTCTTGGTTCTATTCCAGTCCCATGTTGCGTAGAATCCGCGCGTGACTTCCGGTTCTACACTGACATTCAGGTTTGAAACTTTTTTTGGTTTAGCTGCTTTTTTCGCCACGCGCTATCATCTCCTTCCTTGGATTCTCGCCGCTCTCACAATAGTGCCAACGGCATCGGCCAAAGCACTACCGTCATCATACGTTATTCCGTTAATGTTATACGAGGTTGATCCAACCTGCCCAAGTTCTTTCCGAAGCGAATTAATTGCCGTCACGACATCGCTATTCGCTCCATTTTGACTGGCATTAGTCATCATCGAATTTGCAATTCGAACGTTTAACCCCGTCCCGAAAGACGGATCATTCATCATGCCATTTATTTGACTCATTCCAGATCGCACATTTGTAAGGTCAATTACCGGACTGATTCTTGGTGTGACATCCATATCGGTTCCCACGAACGGAGAAATGACAGTCAATGCAGAGTTTAGTGAATCTGTAGCTGTCTCACCCATCTCATAAGCAGCCTGATGCACCGCTCGACCCATCTGGCCAATACCGATCACCATACCTTCGCCGAGATAGTTACCCGCAATTCGAGCGGCTCTTGACGGCGAATGCTCGTCAGCACCAGCCCTCAGACCAATAACGCTCTGTCGTCCGAGGTTATAAGCTGCTTGGTACACGCTATTCCGCTTTGCATTTATTCCAATAATTAATCCTAATCCAAGGTTCTCGCCCCCGTTTCGGAAACTTCCAATGTGAAGCGATATACTTTTGCCTGCTGCACCGACGATATTTGATACAGTTGAAATCGCTGCGCCACGCTTTCTCGAGATCCCTGTTATCAAACTTGCCATAAGCCCAACTCCAGCAGATGAGAATGAATCAGACTTATTCCCAATCGCCTTGGACATAGAACCGGCAATATCCTCTGCCGTAGATGCCCCAGAGTCGGCAGACGCTTTCGACATACTTGACGTAAGAGATCCCACAAGCGCCGTACCAGCCGACATAACACTGCTGCTCGCACTCTGCAGGTTGGTTGTCATTGACTTTATCTGGGCTGTTCCAATCTTATTCACGGCGGTTATGAATCCGTCCACACCGCTCGTATCCAGACCAGCCAAACTTCCAATGAAGGCCACAATTCGAGTTCCAGATGTTGTAGCATCTGTAACCTCTTCAGCGGTCACGCCACCCACTTGAGTCATAAAATCATGCATCGCGGTTCCGATCGGTGCCGGATTGAAATTCTCAGTATTACCCGGATCGAATGTCGTAAGCCGCTCCATAATGTTCATGCACCGAACAGCTGCCATAGATGCTGCAGATACCACGTCTGGTGAGATGTCACTACAGCTATCGAAGAAACCACTGATGCCGATACCTAAGTCGCTACATGCAGTTTGAAAATGTTCAAAGTCAGATATATCGCTAAAAGCCGTTGCGGCTATTCCGGCAAACTCGGCAATTTTGGATCCAAGTGTTACTATGCCGGATAGACTCGAGGCATCGATATTTTCCACATTTTCTGCAAACTCAGAGAATGATTCTCCGTAAGACTTGACGTCTTTACCAAACTGTTCGAGATCTACGGTCCCGTCGAAGAATTGTCTCGTTGGAATAGCATTCTGTAATTCGAGCATCAAATCGCCCATGTCTTTAGCAGACGTTATGGCCTGTTCGTTTTTTGGCGATTTGATCAAAGCAGCAGAAGCCGCTGCCATCGCTTTTGCATACTGTTCGACTTCATCACCAAAACCGCCAAGATCGCCTACATTTTCTGCAAATGCGCTGGCTATAGCGCCCCACTCTTTTGGTAACGAATCTTTAAGAGCTGACATTAATTTTCCCGCCGCTAAAGCTGGAATAAACGCCAGCGGATTAACCGGATGCGCCATCAATGCATCTGACGCTTCCCCAACACCATCAGCATATAGTTTTACTTGGGAACCGAATTTCCCTAAATCACCGGTATTTTGTTCGATTAGTGATCGTATACCGCCCCACTCTTTTGGTAATGAATCCCTAAGAACGGACATTAGTCTACCAGCCAAATATGCAGGTACGAACGCTAATGGATTAACCGGATGCTCTACAAGATTAGCCGATGCATCTGACATTGTCTCAGCGTACCAATAAATCTGATCCGCAAAATCGTCAAGATCTTTTCTCGCGCGACTAAACAGTCCTGAGATTGCGCCAGGATCTTCGGGCAAACAATTCTGGAGAGATGCCATCAATTTACCTACAGACCACGCCACAGCAAATGACAATGGATTTATCGGATGATCGGCAAGATGCTCTGACGCGGCACTCACTGCTGTTACGTAATCTGCGATATCTTCGCCAAACTCATCAAGTTTTTCTTGCGAAAATGTGAATGCTCCTATAAACCATCCGGGATCGCTCGGTAGGGAGCTCTGTAACTCTGACATCAGCTGTCCTGCATCAGCTACAGTCTTTATTGCATCAAAATTGATCTCATTTCCGCTGAGATGCCTCGAAATATTCATCATTGAGCCAACGAAATAGCTTATGTCATCAGAGAATTTCTCCATAACAGATCTCTTATCATCCGAAAAGATGTTGCTAAGATTTTGTATGAAATTCGCTCCAGATAACTCAAGAATAACATCGGCGAACGTCTTAACACCAGATAAAGCCGAGCTATCGATTTTGCCGAAAGCATTTACGAATGCTGTAAAATTTTCGCTCATCTCTGGTAGATTCGAAGTCACGCCAGCACCAATTCCGCCGGCAAGTCCTCCGATCAATCGACCTATTCCACTTCCAACCTTCTCAAGCACGTCTGCGGCCGAGTCCAAAAATTCAAGGCTTCCGTCAAATGATCCGACAATGCCGGCTAATCCAACAATAGCGGCACTAACAATGGTTATCACAGCCATGAGCGATGCTACATTAGTAGCCGCCTTCGGTGGAAGTACACCTATCTTACTTACAGTTAGCGCTGCCGCTGCTAATGCGTTCAGCAATACGGACAATGCCGCTATGCCCGAAAATGAAACGCGATCGAACACGTTGAAGTGTCCAAGTATACCGACCATTACCGTGGTGATTGATGCTATCGCAAGCATGCCTACAATCGCCCCAGTTGATAGTGCTGAGCATTTGCTCGCGATTTTTAAAGTTTTAGCCAAAGCGTTCATCAATACAGATAATGCGATAACCGAGCTAATGTCCTTTCCGATATCGAATTTATCTATCGCAATGAGTACCCCGGCTAACGCAGCAATCAATATTCCTATTTTTATAATCGATCCGAACGAGAGATTAGCCGCACTTCCGGACTTTTTCAGCACGGACAATGCAAATACCAAAACCGATACTGCTGCCGTAGCTCGAAATAATCGTGCCGAATCGAGCATGCTCAGTCCAACCACGGCCGCCGCCATAACGCCTATGGCCACGGACATTGCGATGAGATTTCCCGTACAGGAAGAAGCTCCTTCAGTTGCTTTAATCATCAAGGCCATGATACTGCCAAGCATGCCAACAGCAACTACTCCTTTTGCTAATGAGGCAATGTCGACCATGCTCAACGCAATTGCAATAGCTGCCATAACGCCTATAGCTGTCGATGCTGCTATCAAAGTACCGGATATTTTATTCCCATTTTGACCGAATTTTCCAGCCACACGGGATAATACAATAAGCACGGCACCAAACGCGCCGACGACTGTAATGCCCTTAATTATCTCGCTGATGCTGAGCAAACCAATAAGCTTTACTACTCCTACCATCAACGCCATTGACGCCGAGATTGATAGTAGTAATCGACCGAGCTTCGCAGTTTGAGCATTCTTTGACTGTCTTGAAACAAGATTTAACGCACCAACGAACACCGCAAATGCCGCCGCGAAAGCTGCGCCCTTACCCATTTCGGTTGGATCAAGAACTCCAATAAGCTTTACTACTCCTACCATTAACGCCATGGCTGCTGAAATCTTAAGAACAAGTGACCCAAACTTTGTAATATTCTCATTCGATTTTGACGCTGCCCTTCCGAGCAAGATCACAAATAAGCCAAACCCACTCATAAATGCCGCGCCTTTGGCTATTTCCTCAGTCGATAGCATGCTTGAAAGTTTCACTACCGCCACCATAAGTAGCATTGCTGTAGCGATCTTCTTAATCATCTTTCCGGCTTTGTCGATGTCTTTCGTTCCGCCTCGTTTCGCAATAGCACCAAACGTAAGCGCTACTACGAGAACATTCGCAAGAAGGATTCCTACACCAGCAAATCCCCTAGCCGCCGTTCCCGGATCCAATGAGCCCATGATTTTCACAGTCGCCGCAAGCAATGCCATTGCAATTCCAATACTCGCGAGCCCAGTTTTGATTCCGCTGATATCTAGTTTGCCTCTTTCGAATGTCGCTCCAGCCGCGCCCATCTTATCGAGAGCCACAGACAATGCTACAAGAATCCCAGCTAAAGCACCAATCGCTAACACTGCCGACCAAAGCTTATCCGAGTCGAGCTGAGCGAGCGCATACACTGCCGCTGCCAGAATGCCTATCGCAAGTGCGATGTCTCGTATTCCTTTTGCTCTCTGTCGGAAATTATTCGCTTTGATTGCCTTCGAGAAACTATTGAGAACTTTTGAGGTGCTTTTAAGAATTTTATTTATGTTTTCTGTAGACTGTGAAATGAGATTACTCGCAGACTCGAATATTTTGCCGAGTCCTTTGAACGGCTCAGAAAATACCGAGATAGTGTCACTTATCTTTTTTAAACTGTAAGTAATACCGACCAATGATGCACCGGCAAACACCCCACCCCAGTCGATTGCAGACCAATCAATACTTTTTATTTTCTCAAGAATACTGTTCCCAAAGTTTCTGACCGTATCAACTATATAGCTAATTCCAGCCTTAAAACCATTTACAGCACCAAGAACACAGTTCCATGCGATATCAAAAAACTCCGTGGACGGAGAATGAATTCCCAGCACATCTTCGATCGCGTTAAGCATGCTCGTTCCGATTTCAATCAGTATGTTCGGAATTTCTTTAACTCCAGCCCGAAGTCCGTTTGCAAGCCCCTGAATGGTATTGATCCCAATATTGGTGAAATCCAATCCTTCGAAATTCGAGAGAAACTTCTCTACTGACGGAAGATCGAGGAAAGCCTTTCCAAGCTCCTTAAGCCATTCGATATCCATTTTGACGTATGAACCAATCAAGTCGAATGCCGATCCAATCTTATCCGTACTAAATAAAAAGTCCCTGAAAGTAACGAGATAATCACCAAGCGTTGCCGTGAGACCAAGAATATCAAAATCCAACCCACCAGCTGCAGAAGACAGAAACTGAAACGCTTTCGAAATGCCCGTGGTTACGACCGATCGACCAATGTCCAAAACTGCAAATAATCCAGAAAATGTCCGCTGAATCTTATCGGCTGTCTCATCGCTGATATGTAATGCATTGGTGAACTCATAAAGATTGGATATAAGTGAGTTAAGTTCTCGTGCTGCTTCTTCTGTGCTTTTTGTTGGGAATACTCCCTCCCAAGCCTCCTTCATTGGGGCAAGGACTTCACTGATACTCTGCAGGATATTCTTGAATGATTCGATAAGCATCTGGCGCCCACCGAGATCATCAATCCCATCGATCAGAGCATACACTTCGCTTGTCAATCGTTTGGCCGAAGGAGTCGCTTCTTTCAACGCATTCAGTGTGTCAGAATCAACGATCCCGCTTACTGTAAGCCCTTTTGCTTCCTGAAATGCCTTAATCGCAGATTCTGTTTCACTGCCAATGATGCCGTCAACACCAAATTGGCCTAAGGTGTACCCAAGATCCGTTAGTGCCTGTTGAACTTTTTTAACGTCTTCGCCAGCGCTTCCATTTTTAAGCCCTTCTTCGACACTGCTCAAATCCGAAAATGAACTATTCAGTCCATCTATGGCGCGTTTTAAAATATTCACGGGAACCGCTCCGGACTGGAAAGCACTTTCTAACGATCCATACTTCTCGATAAGATTTTCGACATTATAACCATGAGCGGTAAGCGTGTCTTTTACTTTCTCATTGAAAGCATCGGTCTCGACGCCAGCATTGTTTATTTTTCTGACGAGCTTCGACCACCCAGATGTCATTGAATCTTCCAGGATCGTATTTCTTCGGTTGGATGTTTTGTTAATGAAATCGCTCACGGCATCGGAAATTGATGTAAGAAGCTCTTTTGCTTCTTCGAAATCACCAATAATGATTTCCCAAGTCTGAGTCCAACCAGACTGCGCCGCTTCTTTCAAGGTGTCCCATAGCTGAGTGAAAGTTTTAACCTTCGTAGCTGCATCTTCTGCTGTCTTAGCCATACTGAGTACAGACTCGATCTCGTCAGCATTCTTACCTGATTTCTCGGCGAGTGCCTTTGATGTTTCTTTGATGGCATCAGCTTCTCCGTACTGCGTCTCCGCCATTTTAAGCTCGGCTTCCACGGCTTCAGTAGTCAGCCCAGTATATTTTGCGACATATTCGTTCGCTCCGGATGTTGTGAATTTCTTTAACGTTTCGGTTAATACATTCGACGTTAGCCATCCGGTTCTCAATGACTCCCTAAAGGAGCCCTCAGCCTTAATGGCTGCCTCCGCTCCGGTACCAAGTAACTCAGAAGTTTCTTTTAACGCATTCTGGAATACTTCGCCACCCATTCCGGCATTCACGACACTGTTCCAGTCTTGAAGTTTCACAGTTCCAGAGGCCAATGCCTGTGAAAGCTGATACATTGCAACAGATGCCTGCTGTGATGTTGAACCAGACACGGCGGCCACGTTCGCAATACCCTGGATAGCAGACACCGAAGTGTCCAAATCAACACCGGCCGCTGTAAATGTGCCGATATTCCTTGTCATCTCGGTAAAGTTATAAATCGTCAGATCCGCATAATGGTTCAGCTCATCAAGGGCAGCGTTTACCTGATCCAATGTTGTGCCTTTATTGGAGGTATTCGCAAGGATCGTCTGAACAGCGTTAATCTGAGTTTCATACTCTTGAAAGCCGGACGAAACCGGGTCAATCGTAAGAGCCGAAACGATCTTTTTTCCAGCGTCGAATGCAGCATTTGTTATGTTTGCGAGAACTGTCATTCCCATAACTTCCAACGCCGAAAAATGTACGCTGACAGACTCGATGCTATTCACAAGTGGGTTCATATCAACTCGCTTGATCGAATCACCAAGATTCTCCAGACCTTTGGAAGCTCCGGTTAAATTTAATTTTTGCTTAAATTTTTCGAGTGTCGACATAGTTGTCTGAACACCAGCTTCGAACTGTTTATTATCAAATCGCATTTCGACAACTCTGCTATCAACAACTTCGCTCATAACCGTGATACCTCCTTCCAAGCGTCGTCCGCTATTCGATCAAAAATCGGCTGAATCGCAGGGTTGATGTAATCTCTCCCTTGAACCCAGCCGCCCGTGCCAGTACCATGGCCATACTGTAAGATGACCGCGATATTGACTCCTTTATTAACGTTCGTATTCTTAAAAACAATAGATACCGACCCATTTTGACGGACGATCTCATACTCCCACGACACCGCCGTCTTTCCCGAATCAGTCGGGGTAGCAGACGCAAGAGCGGCAACCCCCTCTCGACCATATTTGTCCAAAATGCCCACGTTCGCAGCTTCTTTAGCCCGTTCGAGGTATCTTGAGAGTTTTGAGAAGTCGCCCTTTTGTCTGAAACTTATCATTTTGAGCTCCTACTTAAGCTTTTTCGCATAATCAAGCGCGATCCAACCTGCGCCGGACAAAAGCTTGCCCCAACCTGCAGTAGACCCTTTTCCACTCTTCACTTCGGTTATTGTAAATACTCCAATTCCGGTACAATGGCCGGTCTTAGAATAGTTTGTCCCCGGACCGGTCCGAATGTTCAGATCCGTAATGCTGACTTTTACCGAAAATGGGGTCTTCGTGTCAGTCACGGTGGGCGGATAAGCAGGTTTCTCCGATCCAGTCTGTTTGCCCTTCTTCCCAAAATAAAAATGACCCCAACGAAAATCCTTATGATCTTCGCCAAGGTAATCATATCGTCTGAGAAGACTATCACATTTTGAACTCATATGTCCCTGACCATCACTGTAATTCGTGAATGATCGGAACTGCAGAATCTTATCATTCGGAAAACGTCTTTTTCCATTCAGAAATACGTCGCGAACTGCTTTCCTTGCCGCTTCGGTAGTTACTCGATTTGTGGCATACGCATCAAAATTATTTTTCATGACTGCGGTAAGTGATCCACCGAATTGTCCCGTATCACGCATATCTTTGATGCACTGAGCTACCGCTAACAAAGCGTTCTCACTGCCGATCACCCCGGCCTCTCCGTATACCACCTGAGCAATACGTTCGACTGTCGTATCTTCGATTCTATCGTCAAGCGCCAACGCCTTTGAGCCAGTCGTAAGATTGGTCGCGGTGTGATGAGCGTCATTCAACAGAATGTCTCCCTCGAGTAAGTATGCATCTGATGATAGATACTTCGAATCTGTAAGAACAGTAAAACCCGCCTGCTTAAAACAGGATCTCATATTCCCGGTATAGGTTGCTTTCAGATTCTTAAGAGCTGGGATACCCAAAAGATAACCGACCGCTTTAACATTTGCGATTACGCCAGTGCTGCAATCTGCCTCGCACGGCTTGGTAATTTTACTTGGATCGTAACCGACGGTCACGAGCTGATCCCAGTAAGTATATCGCTGGTTTTGATCGTATCCGACGTTATTGTTTTCTGCGGCTTTCCTCCCTAAATCTGCTATCATTCTTCTAACATTCGCATCTGGATGCCGAAGCACGCAATTCCAAGGGCGGTTATACCAGGCAATTATTTTCCACTCTGTCTTGGTCTGATCTCCTGCTTTTCCGCCGGAATAGCGCCCGTTTTCGTCATGTCCGCTATTTGAAATCATACAATTCACCCCTTTGAATGAAACTTAGCTCTTCGCATTTCATTAATAGCAGCGTTGCGCTGCAAAATTTCCCGAGTTGACATTTTTTCACCCGGAGTATTTTTAGCATTACAAATCTGTATCAGCATCGTAAGTCGATTCAGATGCCACCGTTCAAACTCCACCGGAATCCCAAGTGTAATCATCCAATAATAAATCAATTCAGATGTAACTTGCTCTGATGACCCTCTCTTCTTTTTTCGATTCGCAACGTTCGACGCGGTCATCGGATCATTTATATAGTCGGTTATCGCTTTTCGATCCTCTCGTGTAAGGCGGTGATAGACGTCTGATCCTACGTGTCTGTTTAAAGTCATGCATTCTATATAGCTGAGAGCCTCTTCTTCGGTCATTCCATTTTTAGAAAAGAATGGCTTTTTCCATTTTGACTCCCACTTAGAAACGGAGATAAGAGAATGCTCAAGTTGCAATATTTCCTTATTTCCGCAAACGTTCGTGATAAATTCTTCCTTTTCTTCATCCCATAACGCCTGCGTTATAGGCGGTATTATCAGCGTAAGCATCTCGTTACCCCCTTTTATTTTCGATCATCGTTACTATTTAAGCTGCTGTATCCGGAAGTTCGTGCTTAGCGATCTCCTCGCGAGCGGCGTCTGCCATATCTCTAGGAAGAATCCCAGCAATAAAATCTACGGCCGCCTGCGTATCACTTGTCAGTTCCGTCATAAGCACATCATAAGCGCTTGTCTGAGTAAATTCCTTCACGACTGCTTCGCTCTTGTCGAGTCTGCGACCATCGGCACTCTTCACACCGTAAGATTTGAGCACGATATTCTCAAACATATTGTAGATCGCGGCGGTATCTTTCGCATTTGCAATCCGGCGAACCATCTCCGAAAAGCTCTCAGCCGAGCCGTATTCCATCTTCATTAATTCTGTTTTAGAGAGATTAAAACAAGCCTCTTCGGTTCTCTCCACGTTATTAAAATCAGTGTAGGTGATATTTTTTACGATCATATTTTTTCTCCTTTCAAAAAAAAGCCCCTCCGCGTATTAGAGGGGCCTCATTACTTCACTTAATTAAACCTCGCTTTTCATCAATTCGATGATCTCATCCGGAAGCGGGAGTCGCGGATCGGTGCCGCCTCCATAGAATGTCTTTGCTGCCCATGTAGGAGCACTCTTTTCATTTGCCAGAGACACAAACCGACCGTTTACACGCTTGTAATAATTCTTATATGCGCTAGTCCATGTTGCTGGCTCACTGTCCGTAAGTGTCGGATCAGTTCCATAAATAATATCCTCGATCTTCTTAAGAGCTGCTGCACCAACCTTGGTAGAATCAATTTCAATTGTGGATGTGGACGTCGCTTCATCGAGCCCGCTGACACTAACCGGAGTGCTGTTAAGTTCCCAGGATAATTCTTCTGCGTTCGGATCGTTATTTACGGTTTCGTGGGTTCTCGATGACGGAGACGCCTGCGAGTTATACAGAATGTGAATTTTATACCCATGTTTATTGCCTTCTGTGTCATTTCCGACAAGAGTCTTATACGCAAGGCCGAATGGTTCTCTAGTCTGCTGTCCCACAGTTACTCCCGGAATAATGCTCATAGAACCGTCACATCTGGAAAATTCATCCGGATACATGTATGCTTTTACTGTCGCCTTGTACTCCTCGAGTGAGAGCATTGTAAGGTACGCTCCATTATTTGCATAAATCTTTGTCGGCTCTCCGCCGGACGGGTTTTCTTCGATAGAGGTCAAACCGTTCCACGGCACTCCCTTCGGATAAAGACCATTTTCTTCGAGATACAACATTCCTTCGGCCACACCAGTTTCATAAAGACGCTCGCCGATCTGATCCCATACTGCTTTCATTGGTGATCCTCCTTAATAATAAAGTGTTAGAACATCGTGATATAATCCATCTGATATGTAACGTCTATCATGTGAACAATACTGAAGTTCCAGTAATTTCTCAATAACCGGGTGATCCGGTTTTTTGGCAATCACGATGATTTCATATCGTTTCTTTTTTAGATATATTGCATTATTTGCCCGGTCAGTTGATATTTTTCCAAGTTTATATCGTATCGCCGGGTATTCCATTTTGGCATTCTCTGGCGATTGGTAATATACATGGCGACTACCAAGAAGCTCTTCGAGCAATGTCTGAAGCTCAAGTCGTGTCGCCATGATATACACCTCCAATCGTGAGAATGAGCCTTGGGTACTGGACCTCAATGTCTGAAATTGTCCATTTGGTACCCATGGCTTCAATATAAGCCATGTTTGAGCAATTCTTATAAGCAAATGGGTCGGCTATGATACTGATCACATTTGCTAGATTGACATTGGTATTTATTTCACCAGACGATTGCCGCTTCCGATGATCGCTTGTCATATCCCCGAAATACTCACGTTCAATGGTAGTCTCTTCCCATAGTCCCGGTTCCGTCTCTGCTGTGACCGTATATCCGATTTTACCGAACCATTTACTCATAAGGCGCCTCCTTAATTCCGATGATCTACTCTGCTTTCACTGTAGCAAGCTTCGCAGTCGTCGGTGTGGAAGCATCTGCTGTAACATATGTGATCGTTACGACTTTGGCTGCAATTTTGCAACTTACAGGTCTATACATAACTCCGGCAGAATCAACAACGATCAGACCTCTATAAAACAAATCTTCCAGAACCTCCGGAAGAATTTTAACGGTGCATTTACTGTCCTCATATGCATATCCGTCAGATTTTACATACACCTTGGTAGCTGCTTCATACATCGTGTCATCATGATGAAAAATTCTATCCATTATAATTCCCTCCTTTTTTAGAGTTAGATCACGCCACCGGCTCTTCAAGAGCAATAGCAGAGTACAGCTTAATAAGGGAACCGGAAAGTCTGGTCTCCAGCATATACTTATAGCGGTTGAAATCCATGTCGAAGTCCTCAAACTTGGTAACCTCACCGCCCTTGGTAGCGCCGATCTGATAATCTGCCAAATTCACAAACAGTCCAAGCAACTTATGTTTGTTACCGTCGGAATCGGTTCTTTCAAGCCCCTCGAACTGCTCTACAGTATGAATTTCGCCAACATTGAGTGCAGCTGCAAGATCAGCCTTGGAATCATAAATGCGACGACCATTCAGATCACGAGCCAGAAGCATCACATTGAGCAAGTGCGGGGTACAATACAGATCCGGGGTACCGGTACCCTTGAATTTTTCACGAGAATACAGAGCTGCTTCGATCATAGCCTCGGCTTTGATATAATTATCGCTGAAGTTCGCACTGGTATTGGTTCCCTGAAGCTTGGTTTTCGCTGCTTCGAAGTCAACGTCCTGATGCAAACAATACAGCTCGTCATCATGCCAAATCGACCGGAAGTGATCCTCATGGATCTTATCCGGATCCCCCTCTTCACGACCATCACCGACCATAATAGCCATAGCTAAAGTCTCATCAAGGATATGGTGCATAAGCTCCCACTGGTAAGCGACAACGTCAAAATCAGTGATGTCGACGATATCGTCCCTATGCATATCATCTTTGATGTAAATGGTCTGAGGATCCGTCGTTCTACCGATCATCTTAATGTCCGCCATATTCTGCTTGTAGTTCCCCTTTTTCTGATAACCCTTGGCTTTCAGCTCGGCAATTCTTGCGTCCGCCTGTCTTGTGCGAATTCGACTATACGGAGACTTATGCGTCTTGGAAATTACGCCAGCGATCCAGCTCTGATCTCTTTCCAGAGTCTCTGGCTTGCCTTTCTTAAGCAGCTCATACTCCGGAAACAGCTTCTCGGTATCGGCATCGGTGAACACACCATGAGCAAGCTCATCTTTGTGCTCCTCTGCAAAAATCTTAAAAGCCATTCTCAGACTTCCAACGTTGCTCTGCTTCGCAAGCTCAACAATTTCCATCTCATCAGAATGACTGAGGGTTGCCTCCTGCTTTTCTTCAGTGTTGTCAAACACGTTATGTTTCATATCCGTTCCTCCTTTTTTATCATTTTTTTCTTCTTCATCACCCTCCGCGAGTTCACCGAGGAGGCCATAGAACACTTTCTTCTGTTCCTCGTTCATCGTATCAACCACATCCTGGACGGTTCTCTCTTCGGGTTTCTTTTCTTCCTGACCCTTGTCGTCAGGAGTGTCGTCCCCAGATTCTGCTGAGTGATAGAGCATTAGACTTTCCCACCATGAAGCATTAAGCTCGTCCTCGCCGTCGTCGCTATGAGACATAACAAAATCCACGAAAGCGCCCGGGTTAGCGCCTGCCAGTACAAGGCTCAATTCCCGAATATTTCCGTGGATTACTTCATTTCCTACCTGTTTAAGCTGATTTGCCCAAATAGATAATGCCCCAATATCTCCATGCATAAGCCGCTGCTTTGCTTCTTTACCTGCTTCAGAATCATTGAACACGCAATAAGCATATACTCCATCGTCTCTATTCTCGAGGATCGCATGCCCTAAAACAGCCTTAAGGTTGTTATGATCATGATTCCAAAGCAATGGAACCTTCGCTCCGTTATTGCCGGTGAACGCATCTTTCCGAATAACACGGCCATCCGCGCACAAAAGATCATTTCGTGTGGCATAGCCACTAAAATCGCACTTAGGTTTTCCCATTTTGATTTTTTCGTCCTCCTTCTTCATTTGATTTTGGTATAATCGGAACATCAGCGTCTTTCGACTGGCTGATATTGCTATTCCGCAATTCATCGGCCTTTGGATCGTCCGACGGTTTCATTCCGATAACCTGCCTCATCTCATTCGATGTCATAATTTCATTTCTTGTAAATTTATCAGCTATCTCGGCTATATTATTAACCGGAACGAACTTAAACGGATCTCGGAAATACATGATTATCTCGCCATCCGCTCTCGCCTTTTCGGTGAGAAATTTTCGATTCATCTCATCAACGATTGCTGCAATTATGGGTTCGATCGTTCTGGACATATAGTTGAGCATGGTTTTCTCATCTGCGGTTCCATCCATAATGGATTGCGTTAATCCAAGCTGGCTGTACACCATTTCAGTAAGATATTCAATCTGCTTAAGCAAATTGTTCTCCAATGATCGGTTCAGCTGAATCACTTTTTCGGTCGAATCAACATAGGCGATACCGTACTGAGATCCGGTAAGCTGATCGATAATTGTTTTCCTTCGTTCTTCCGCCTCCGCTTTCCTTGTTGGTGATTTCAACGAATACGGAAGACTAATGATAAGATCTAATTTCCCGGACGCCGTTTTTTCATCTGTCGCATCCAGTAGACTGAGCTTTCTCGAAAGCCTCTGCACGGTTGAATTTCGCTCATTAACGATGGAATACAGAGGGTTTTCTACTATCCCGACCATCTGCTTTGGAAGTACCACCTCTTCTTTTTCACCAGTCCGATCATTGTACAAACGAATTCTCACATGTTTTGGATACCACTCGAGAACTTTTCCTGTTCTGACCGAATATATGTCATACTCGTCCGGCTCTTCGTCGAAATCGACTGGAACAATAGCCACACATCCTTCATCGAGCAATGACATCACTGTGTCCTGTAGAAACGACCGACCGGTTTGATCAATATTGGCGGATAAAGCTAAACACGAGTTGAGGGGAGAGTCTATCTCTTCTTTATAACGTCCGTTATTGTCCATGTGACAATGACGTATGATCGTCTGGGCTGCATCAATCGATATACGATTAAATATCGAAGTGATGATTGATCTCTCATTTCCGTTTCTCAAAACAACTCGGTCGGGCCTAAAGGAGTAGCTCGAACCGGCGTATGCTGTCGGCGACCTGCTCATGAACGCATTCCAAGCATGCGCAATCCTAGATACAAATGTAATATTCATAGTTATCCTTTCTTTACTCTACGGTATCGTACTCAAATATCGGCTTCCCATTGCAGGTTCGTTACTTTAAAATCTAAAACACGCATAAGGCTCCTTTCTTTTACCGGCGGCAGAGAGCTACTTGTCGTCACCTCTCGACATTCACTCCATACATTTGTTGCCTAGCATAAATGTATTCTGTATACTGTATACAGTATATAAGTAAAAAAATTATTCGAAATCCTCTCTATGCAGCTTAAATGCTACAAAAGCGTCCATCATGGCCGCGACCGGATCTATTTTTGCATCGTAACGCTTCTTTAGTAGTTTTCTATTGCCGTTAGTATCTTCCATGACAATCGCATTTCCCATGGCGAACGTCATAACCTGTTCGTCAAATAAGAGCATACGTTCTTCTGCAAGTTTCTTCAATTCGCCAAGAGGGACCGATTCTGTTCGGGCGCCCTGTATTACTTTTTCGACTCCATATTCGCCATTCTCTCTGGTCCAACGTTCTACAAATTCTCGCGCATTATATGGATCATATCCGAATGCTCGAACGTCATACCCTGTCTCAATTATATAGTTGTCAAGATCATCGTATACTTGCATCATATCAAGAATGTTACCTGGCATTACGATGAGACTGCCCTCTTTGATAAACTCATCGTATTTGTTTCTCATAGCAGGCTGTAGTTTACCGAGAGTAAGCTCGGTGATATAATTTCTCGACTTGACTCCAAACATCCCGTTCGCCAACGGAAATAGAAAAACCGACGAACAAAAATCATCGCCTTGGGAAAAGTCGTTTCCCATTGCACACGGCATTTGCCAATAATCTCGTGATCGGTGCGGAAGCGTTTCATCATAGGTGAAGTAATAGGTATACCCTTCCATCGGAATTCCAAACCGTTTTGCGAGAATATCATTGCGTACAACAGGGTTATTCTCGGCGCGCTCTACATCTAGCTGATAGGTTTCGTATGTAACCGTCTTCCCCAAATTTGGATTCGCCTTTAACCACATATCAGGATTGTTTACTTCCTTGATTGAGTCGAGCTTGTACCACCATACAGAAGTATGGGGTGCCGAATACTCACCTTTGAGGATCTTCATCAACTCCATTTTGATGGTATCCCCGGCTCCGTTTCTCACCGTCCCCTCAGAACTTATAGCGACAATGAGGTAGTCGTCGTTCTTTCCTCCGCCCTGCTCTTTTGCCGCGCCCTGTTCTAAAGCGCCAATAACGTCCTCTCGAACATCTCCGGATAACCACTCATCAACAGTCGCGACCTTCACTCGAAGTCCCTGCAGTTTGTCTATCGACATAGGACGAACCTCGAGTAACGATCCAGTCATAAAATTTTGGATTCCCTTTTTCGTACTCGCAAGTTTGACACGGTTAGCTTTCGAACCGGTTGTGTTTTGAAGAGATCCCGATGTCAAGAATTTAAACAACGGGCCTCTGGCTCTAGTAATGGCTGTTCTAAACGGAGCCATCACCTCTTCGGCCTGTGGCATAGTCGGAGCCGTCGTAACCTGATGTGTGGTGGATGTGTCGATATTTAAAAAATAACTCTGAAGGCATTCCGCATACATTGATTTCGCGGCTCCTCGAGCTACTATCAAATACTGTTTTCGTATTAACCGTTTCTTTATACGGCGCATTTCATAATGTCCGCCATGTCCATCTTTGGATGGGACGTAAATACTACGTGTTTCGAAGTACCACCATCCAAAGATTTGTTCCGACCAAAGCTTAAACGAATCAAGTAGATGAAGATCTTCACCGTCTGTCAATGTCAGTTCATTCTCACAATATGAGATAAATCCATCGATGGCTTTATCATCGTACCAGACTCCTGGATTAACAATAAGTGCGTCGATTCGATTCATCTCCATCGAGATTTCTTCGCAAACGGGTATTTCTCCTCTGAGCACGGCATCTCGAAACATGCCATAATACTTGGGAGTGGCAGTATTCGATAACGCCATAAAAATCACCTACTTTTTCTTCTTTTTGTTTTCATTTCCGTTATTTTGGTTCATTCCTGTAAAATCGCCGGCCAGACGATCCTTCAGCGTTTTCTCCTTCTCAAGACGACGGATCATATCATCAACCTGCTCATCGGTAAGATCACTAAGATTACCAAGAAGCTTGTCGGTAGGTGTTTTTTTACCTTTTGTTTTAAGCTGCTTTGTGTAGTTTTCAATCTTTACCATATTTTCGAGATCACGAGCGCGATCGGCAAGTTTCTTAGAATCGCTCTCGGACTCCAGCCCTAATTTCTTTTTCATCGCTTTATTTATGTTATCTTTGAGGACTCCATCCCATACAGCTTTAACTGCGGTTGGCCCCATCTTCTGTATAAACTGTTTACCAGCAGATACATGCTTCGGCGTAAGTTCGGAAATCTTCCTATGGAGATCCAGAACGTCTTTTTGCGCCGTAAGATATTGTTTCTGGGCATTCAACATCTCGGTTTTTTCTCGAAGCGTTTCCACCTCAGTTTTGGTTGTTCTGCCTGAAGCAGTATCTTCGCTGCTCATTTTCTTCCCGGTAAGCTTCGAATACTGACTCTCCAATTTCTCAACTCTTTTTCTTCCAGCTAGGGTCAGCGATCCATCTCTATTTTGATAGCGTCGAATCCCCCATTTCTGACCCTTTATTCCATGATGCGACAATACGTTATTATCCATTTTTACCTCCTTCCTATTCCTGCGTATTCTTAGCAGCAACACTAAGGCGATATTCCAATTCAGAAATGGTTTTTTCATAACAAGCTGTGACTGTCGCATTTAACGGCGGATCAAAAACTAACTTCACCTTAAGATATACATAAGTTCGCACAGCTTCAAGCTTTGCAATATCCGGTAAATACTCAGCCCATGTTGCCGTTTCGTCTGAGATGGAAAACCCATCGGGACCAACACCCAACTGACTCAAAATCATAAACGCAGTATTTATATGCATAATCAAATCGGCATCGAAATGCTTATACTCATCGGTTATACCGAGCATTTTCTTAACCGATACCAAAATGCTTTCTCTCGTATTCAATTTTTTCACCTCTATTCATTACATTTTCCATGGGCATGTGTCATTTGGCCTACGCTCAATCGGAATACTTGAATCGATCATTAATTCGTCGCCATAGTGGATTGCGTTATGCGTTCGCATCACAGTCGAAATCAGGTATTCGGGATTCAAGAGAAGATCTGTATGAAGCAAAATATCTTCTTTTGTTATCGGATTCATGTGATGTATAAGTATCGGAATCGCCTCTGGGATTTCGCACCCCGGAACTCCAAGGTCACATCCATTATCTCGAATAATGACTTTTCTTCGAACACTAAGCCATTCTTCTGACTTATAAAAAGTCTGATTCAAATATCGCTCGAATCCAAATGTCTCGTCGCATACTTTTCCACTCAGCCTCAAATAGGCGTATCGCTCTTTGAAAGTTGGAAATGTCAACAGCTCGGAGTATGTCCTAATTTTCTGGATACTCATCTTCCACATCCTGTCCGGAGTATCCGCGAAACGCTCGGATAGCTTCCTCGTACATCTCTTTCGAATCCGCGCTGTCCTCTAGTGATTTCTTTTTCGCCAGAAGCAGATCGTTCTCGCTCTCGAGTTTTTTGTTTTCCAATCTCTCTCTCTTCGATCCTGCCTTTAGAAAATGCATAATAATCTGAGAAGAGGCTGTACCGTCAAGCAGTTTCTCTTTTGCCCGATCATAGGCCAGAGCGATCAGCATGTTTTCTTCCCCTTCAGAGGTAGAAGGAGTTCGCAGTTTTCGAGGCTCTTTTTTCTCTTTGGCCATAAATGCCCTCCTTCCTCTGAATTAAGATTTTTCCAGCATATAGATTACTCTATGCCGCGTTTCAAAGTGCCCGTGAACGAATCGAATTGGAGGTATATACATTTCAATCACACTGAAAGGAGAAAATCTATTATGGCAAAAATGGTTTTCGCCACGGACACTTGGAAATACGGCATAAAATTGCAAATATAAATGGGAATGGTTTTTCTGAAAATTCCCTCCGGGGAAATATCAAAG
>OHAO01000988.1_pt1 | contig 20897 bp, 12 predicted proteins | sample 1577151 | NCBI WGS metagenome assembly OHAO01 (sample SAMEA3541585, study PRJEB24748) | human gut metagenome | biome: human gut; feature: human-associated habitat; material: faeces | place: China | collected 2012 | reverse complement strand
TCTGAAGAAGGGTTCGTTGCTGATTACCCAGCCGGCCGATACGGCGGGGAAAAAGCCGTAGCGGTTAGAGGGCGCGAACTGCTCGGAGCCGTTATAGCCCATGTTGAGGTCTACCATATACTTAGTCTGATAGTCGTAGGTGATACGGCCTACCATGCCTACATAACCACGGGGGATAGAATTGTAGACGCCACCAGGATAGTAGTTTTTAGATTCATTATAAAGAACGAGCGCACCGAAATTGTGGTCACCGAACTTGCGGGTATAGTTGAGACTTGCCTCTGCATACCAGTTTCTACCACCCCATTTGGACTCCTCATAGCCAAGAGGCCATGAGTCACCCTGACGAACATAAACAATCTTTGGAGAACCGTCTTCCTCGTATTCACCCTTAGCGATGGTGGCCTTGTAGCTGATACCACCGCCGGTAGTACGCGCTTTCTGCTGTGTATAGTCAGAGTTGTAAGAACCCTTGATACGGAAATCAAGCCCCTTGGTGATAAAGTCGAGCTTGAGCTTGTACTGAAGGTCGAGGTTTACAACACTCTGACGCTGAGTAGTATAACCCTGCTCGTAGATAAGGCCGAGACCATCGGAGCCAACTGCGCCAACGAGATTAGGATCGGAAATAATACGACGTCCCTCACTATCAAGCCCGTAGCCTGACATTGGTGTACCATTGTTGAGAAGGCCCTCAACACCAAAAACACCTGACTGACCGTTATACTCACCATTACCGATAGAGTTTCGTCTGCCAATGCGTCCACCGATGCCGATAGAAAGCGTACTCAGCTTAGAGAAATCTACATCGAGGTTGGCACGGAAGTTGTAACGACGGTATTTGAAGTTTGCGTCATCACCTTGGTCGAAGGTCTTGAAAAGGCCGTCCTGATTGAGCATGCCGACAGAAACGAAATAGCGGGCACGTTCAGTACCACCCGACACATTAATATTATATTGTTCCTGCCATGCGTGGTCGTCCATCAAGTACTTGAACCAGTTGGTGCTTGGATAAACGGTGGGCATATCCATGTCCTTCCAGTGCTGTATAGCTTCCTTCGAGAACTTCCATCCGTCCTCGGCTACTCCTTCCACTTCCTGAGCATGATTGTAAGCCGTTGCATACTCGTAGGAGTTTGCCGGCTCAAGGAATTTAGAAATCTGCTGAAGACCTACCGAAGCTGTCAGTGTGATGGTGGGCTTGCCTATCTCGCCGCGACGAGTTGTAACGAGAATAACGCCGTTGGCACCACGTACACCAAAGACGGCCGTAGCGGAAGCATCCTTAAGAATAGAAATGTCCTGCACCTCGTTCGGGTCTATTTGGCTGAACTCACGCTCGACACCATCGACAAGTACGAGAGGTTCGGCGCTGTTGAACGAACCGACACCACGGATGCGGATGACAGGGTCATCGGCACCAGGAACACCGGTGTACTGCACCGACTGGAGACCTGGGAGCTTACCCGAAAGGGTGTTACCAAGCGATGCGGCTGGCGATTTGAGAAGTTCCTTACCACCCACGTTGGAGACAGAACCCGTCAGCGTCACCTTACGTTGCTGGCCGTAGCCGATGACAACCACTTCATCAAGCATTTCATCATCCGATTCCAAAACAACATTAAGAGAAGTCGATGTTGCCTTTGCTTCTTTCGACTTGTAGCCGACATACGAAAACACCAAGGTTGAACCCTTGGGAACTCCCGACAAAACATAGTTGCCACTACTATCTGTTATCGTGCCTTTCGACTTGTCTATAGTCTGCACGGTAGCCCCGATAAGTGGCTCGTTCTGCTCGTCAGTAACACAACCTTGCACTTTAAAAAGATTTTGTGCGAAGGACACTCCCGGTAGCAACAAAGCCAACAAAAGGAGATGTAATCTGCATAACTTTCCCATAGCATTAAAATTAAATAAAATCATTAAGTGTTAAAATCATTAGTGTTAGAATTTTCACAAATGTATGTAGATTTCTTTCCAATGGTGGGTGAAAAAATGACATTTGAGGTTTAAAAAAACGCTTATATTTGCATTTTAATGTCGCATAGGTTTAAAAGCTATCAAGGAAAGTACAAAATACATCATTTCCCAAAAAGCATACCGCCTAACCTATATAATTCATAGTCAAACCTCTTTCATTTCAAGGAGTTAGAGCCGACTTGTTGGCTGATAACTCCTTCTAATTCCCAACAATGAATGGTGCAGGTTAAACAAGCTTTATAGGCAATAGAAGAGGATTTTACAAAAAAAGAGACTATCTAACTTTAGTTGTTAGACAGTCTCATTTTTCTACCTGAAAACATCATTCCTTTTAAAGCATCTACTGATATGTATATATAGTTGTCAGTTAGATTCGACAAAAAGTTTATTGGCTATGACGACAATGCGAGTGAGAGAGGAATCCTTGCTGTTCTGTTATCGTTTTCCTATGAATTCATCTATATATGCCCTGTAATCGTGGTGCGTCTTATAGGTACTTTTTCCTATGCCATTCAATATATAGTTGAAACCTTTGGCGCCTCCTCCCGAAAGGGTATTGTTGCACATGTGATACATTCTTATACCGGTTTTATCGGGTACTTCTATTGAATTCTCAATCATTATTTCGTTATGTAGTACATCATAAATGCCGAAGGCAAAAGCTTCATGAGTATTCACGTTATCAGCTACTTTATATGCGGCATATCCGGCGCGTGTGCCGTTTTCGCTCATATAGTATTCCTGTGAGGGAGCATCATAGGGCGTTTCGCATTGATAAAAGTAAGTTCGTCCATGTTCTCCTGTCCAGTAAGTCTGATATTCCTGGAAGTGCTCGTTGAATAAGCCGTAAATGGTGACATGGTCGCCGTTTACTACCAGACCGTTTCGGGTGGTATTGATTTCCCAGCCTACACTGCCACGAACACCATGATCTGCCCTCCATATCCAGAAATGATCGCCAATCACGTCATTGCTGTTTAGTTCAACTGCACGGTCTACGTGTACCTTTGCCGGACGGAATCCGCCTATCCGGAAAAACAGGTCGGTGAGCAGAATCGGATTTTGTATATGTCTTTGAGCTGTTTTCTCCGTACCAACCTGAATCAGGGTATTGGAAGTGTAATGCGCATCAAACATTAGAGAGGCAATCGTTACCCCGTCTACATCTTCTACCAGAATTGCCGTATCGGAATTCTTTTCTCCCGGAATCAGAGTCGCCCATCCGATTCCCAGTATAATGGTGTTGGGGCGGGTGACATGGAGTGGTTCTGAAAGCTCGTACATGCCGGGAGTTATAAGCAGATGTTTGCCCGCTGCGAGTTGTTTATTCATGTATTCGGCCGAGACACCCGGTTTCACTACATAAAATTCATTCAGTAAATCCAGAATTTCACCTTCGCCCATGTCAGTGCGGCTGTAGGAGACTCCTTTGTGTTCGTGTTTCAGTGCCGGACGGAATACTTTGTATCTTCCGTCGTCGCCGATAAATAAGAATGGCTTTTCGCGTATGATTGGGGTGGTGGGGATAAAAGTTACATTACCTCCCTTGTCCCAATTGTTCTGATAGGCTTTGGTATCTACCTCTGTACCTAATTCAACCCCCTGGAAACAATAATTGTATTTGATTTCTTCGAATTCTCCTCGTCCTTTGTTCAAAAAGGAATTTCGGGTATACCATTGTTGTTGGTTTTTAGAACCGGCAGCAGCATCGAAGTAACAATCTGCAGTAAAACCACCGCTTACCCATCCGTTTTCCCATTGGTTGCGTACGACACGTTGTGAATAAATACGTCGGATCGGTGCAGCCTGAGATACGGCCCATTTGAACGTTTCCTCTTCATCATAGGTTTCCGGTCCGATCACAGAAAGATTCTCTGCAGAACGCCAGAAAGTACACGTTCCGTTACCATTGCTTAAGTGGGGAGGGGTGTGTATATTGGAAACTTTCACATCAAACGGTATTTTTCCTAATCCTGCCAGATGTACATAGAACGGAACTTTCAGTAATCCCGCTTCCTTATAATCACCGGCTTTGAATAAGAGTGCATAGCGGTTGGGACTGAACTCCTTGCCGAACATTTGTTCATGAATGGCATTAATCTCATTCCCTACGTCCACTTTATGGTCCGTATCACTATATATGTATACATAGTCGCCGAATACTTCGGTATCCATAGCCATTGAGGTCAGGAGTTTACCTTCCTTGTCTATTATCTGATAATAATAATCATGGGGATTCCCTTTGACTTTTTTATCAGTAAATGTTGTTGAAGACGTGCTACCAATCGTCTGGTATTCGCTGAATCTTCCGGTAGATCGTTTTATGGTATATTTTCCGGCAGAAGTTTGCGATGCGATTTTCGTACTGAAGTCCAGGATGATGTTTCCGTTTCGAACTTCTATATCCTTCGCATTTGCTTGCATACCAGCAAGCAGAGTACAGCATGCAAGGAGTATAATTCCGGGAAGTTTGTTTCTTTTCATATTCTGTAATTGTTCGGATTATATTTTCAGTTTTATTTTAATCTTAGCCAGTAGTCCGGTAATTATAACAATGATGAGAGAGTCTATTTTTGCAAAGACTCTCCCGGGTAAATAGATAAATGACAGCACATACGGCATAGGTCCAGCCGATCAGTCCTAGAATAATGCCAAGGATTTTCATCCCTCTGAACACATATTTCCCAGCACCTTCGGTATGAGGGTATACATTCCATATAAGGAAAAAGCCAATGACCATCAGTATGGAGAACCATTGATAAGAGATGCTGCCAGTATCGGGTATTTGCTGACTTTTATTTCTTGAACGGATCTCCCTTCTTATCAGTGCTGACTACCCAACGGAAGGCGTTTACAAACAAAAGGTTTTGTGTAGCATCAATGAATTCTTCGTCGCCATGACCCATGTTCAGATAGATCATTCTGTACTTGGTGTTGGTCCATACGATGGGGAAGTCACCGAAGTTAACCACGTCCTTTATGCCTAACGGATAGTTTTTAGGGGAAATGGAAAGAAGTACTTCTACGTTTTTATTGGTTCTCGGACTGGGGTTCCATTGATACCACTCACTTGACGGAGCCACAAAAGAAGTGGGTAAATTTCTGGTGACGGGGTGTTCTTCATTGTCAACTTCAACCAGTACAGGTTGAGGGGGCCAGTTATTGCAATAGAAAACCCCGCCACCCAGAAAATCTACAAACCAAGGCCAATTTGTGTGCTTGTCGTTATAGGCGGCTACATGGAAGCCTACCCAGCCGCCTCCGTTTTCCATGTATTTTTCAAAAGCATCGCGTTCGGCTTTTGTATTGGGATAGCCATCGAGCATAACCACTACGCTATATTCTTTCAGTTGTTCGTAACTATATTGAGATAGATCCATGGTAATATCCAGTACAAAGCCGTCACCGTAATTCAGTTTCTTGAAGAACTCTACCGCCTGCAAGGAGAATTGATAGTGTGCTTCTTCTGCATGTTGAGTATAGTAAACCAGTGCCTTGAAGCGGGGACCATTGGCATAATTAGCCGGATACCCTTGGGGAGTCTGAGCGTTTACCGCAAATGTACAGATAGCAAACAGTAGAATAAGATAGAATTTTATACTTCTCATAGCATTCATAATTTATATAGTTAATAACTTTTTTATTCGTATTCAGCAATCAGTGATAGCCATTTTCCTGCCGATGTTACCCATACTTCTTTATAACATGCGTTGTTGGTCTGCGGCCAGTAAGGAATATCATCATTGCCCAATGTACGGATGCCGACAGGCATTTCGCCGGTCATCTCTCCGGAGGAGAAACTGTTCATCTGCGGATAGTTGTATCCTTCGCCATATATCAGGGATTGACCGAATGGATTCTTCCCAACTGTCCAGTAGAGCTGTTCCCGACCGATACCGAGCAATTCTTCATCTTTAAGGAAATTGCCGCAAATGGCAGCGGACTTTCCGGTAGAGAGGTGTATAGCTGTATTGCCGTTGAAAATGCTGAACCATACCGGGAAACGTTTCAGGTAATGCTCCTTGTCGAGCTTGACTCCCCGTTTCACTTGCTCTGTGTACAGATCTTGTGCATTGGATGGCGGAAAGAGGTGAAGGGCGTAAAAGCTCGTAGAATCTTTATACTCTTCTGCATGATATACTCCACTCGGGATCATTCCGTAAGGCTGGGTATATTTCATTAAACTTTTCAGATAATTACCGTAGAGTTGTATGGAATTTGCCCATTTCTGATAATCAGGATGCTGTTGTTGCGTTTCACAAAGTAACGTCATGGCCTGCATGTAAACCTGTTCACGCGATTGATGGATATAGTGCACAATGGATTTCCGTGATGGATTCCGATAGAAAAAACCACGGGTCTTATCTTTATCTTTTAAAGGTTCCGTACGCTGGCAGTCGAGCACATACCGGATGGCTTCTGCAGCCGTTTCTGCATAACAAGACTTTCCCGTCAGCTTGTAGAGCATGCTGGCAGACCAAGATATAGTTGCCATATATTGGCTCTCGGAGGTATTGTAACTATGTTCATACATCTGCTTGAATGAGTCGAAACCATCTTTCCGGAATTTTTCTATGGCAAAAGAAAAGTCTTCTTCCGCTATTTTCCGCAAATGTTCTTGCAGCATCGGGTCCCGGTTTATGGTCATTGCGGCATATGCTTCGTACCCTGCATACAGGAAGTTGTCGAATGCCATATTCTGAACACGTACGGAATGGATGTCATCCTTTGTATTCAGTATACCATCCTGCCAGATGAGTAATCCCATACTGCTGGCACGATATCCGTCCCCATAGCGATTTTTCAGAATAAATTCAATTCCCCATTCCGCTTCTTCCAGTAAGCGGGCAGCCAATGGAGTGTTCCCGGTTTTGAGCCGATTGTATGCTTCCAGCAGGGCAAAGGTCACATCTCCGGTTTGTAACGTCTGTTGTGATAAATCGCCTGCATCATGCCATCCTCCTGAATAAGAAATACTTTTTCCATCATGTTTGGAGAATAAATCCGTGTGGCAAGCCGCGTGTTTGCCGGGAACGGGATGCCCGCAGCGTTGGCAGAATAAGAAATTCAATACTCTCCAAAGGGAATTATCCCATAGCTTTTCGTCTATCCGGAATGTTGGAGTTAGGATTTTACCTACTTTCAGTTGGTAATCTCCCGGTTGATTGAAGGCAGTGAAGTCAATAACTCCGAATTCTCCGATGGTGGTTTGTTTTCGTTGCAATGCACCCTCATATGCCACCTCTTTAGTGGCAGAGTTTATCAGTTGGAATGCGGTCTGCTGATTACACAATAAACTATGAACGAGAGCGGTTTTCTGACTGTTGGTTGTATATCCTGTTGTAGAATAGATGATGGCATCTTCTGCCGGAGCCCATCCGCTTACTTTTCCTGGAGCTTTGATTTGCTGTAATTGGATATTGTCAATGTAATAAATGGCAGAATCACCTGTGGTCCGGTCTTTCCCTTTTAGAGCTGTGTCGAAACGAATAGACATTACTTTATCCCGTTGATATTCGTCTATATCAAGAAAACAGTGATTCCATGTTTTATTAACCAGATTGATGAGGTGGGAGCCACTGGGGGGATTGTATCCTTCCTTGGCTGTAGAATTATCGTTTGTGAAGGTCAGATTCATGTTGACTATACGTGCGCCGTCGCAATCCGGATAGATGGAAAAAACGATTCTGTTATATTTCTCCCAATTTTGCCCATTGACATGATAGGTGATACCGCTATTTCCATAAGTTGCATAGTCCGGGTCGGAAGGAGAACCGACTGCTCTTTTTCCTGTGTCGGTTGGAAAAGTCAGACGAATGCTACCTTTGCCGGATACGGATTTCTCATTAGAGAAAGCCATACTGCCTGCTCCGGAATGGGTCCATCCGTTTGTACTGTCTGTTTCTGTAAGCGGTTGGCTGGATAATACCTCTTTTTTCAACGCATTTTCTTCGAAAGAACGGGAGGTGTCCAAAGGCAGCGGGGCATGAATGAATCCGGTTTCATAAATTTGCTTTTCCAGTAAGGCGTCTCCAGTCAGAACATTTTGACTGAATAGGGAAACATGACTTATGAGTAATAGGAATAATATGAATGATTTCTTTCTCATGATTTAGTTAACCTTTGGTTTCTGATGCAAGATTAGCGATTATTTGGCAAAAGGAGGTTTGATAATAGCCATAAAACCTTTAAAAACCATCAAAATGCAAAGAAATGATAGAATATCTACTTTGGTTGATGATATTTAAACTCCTTTGGAAAGTAAAAAGACAAACTTTCCTTTGGGAATTGTGACCAGCACTTCTACGTATGTACTACCAGGCTTAGACTAACCTGATACCTACCTTCTCCTTGTTCTATAATTGGGAGTATGTAAGGAGTAGGTAGGGAGTATGTAAGGAGTAAGTAAGGAGTAGGTGTTGTGAGAATTACAAATAGAAGTTCTCATTTGTAAAGACAAACAAACAATTAAAAAAAGAATGAAGCTGACAGGAAATGCTATTTGAAGTATAATAATGGGAAAAATCCTTGTTTGCTATTGGTTGTTTTTGTAATTTTAACGCCTAAACTTAATAAAATATTTTTTGCAATCATTTTAAGAAAGAGAGAACAATCATACTCTTATATATGTATAATATGAAAAAAGTAACTTTATTCGCAACCGGTATCATCATGATGTCATGTGCACAACAACAACAGAAGCTTACGTATCCTGAAACCGCGAAGGTGGATACTGTAGATGTCTATTTTGGAACAGAAGTTCCCGACCCGTATCGTTGGTTGGAGAATGATACTTCCGCTGCAACTGCTGCATGGGTGGAAGCTCAAAACAAAGTAACAAACGACTATTTGTCTAAGATACCTTTCCGCGATGCTTTGCTGAAGCGACTGACGGATGTGGCTAATTATGAAAAGATTGGTACACCATTCAAGAAACACGGCAAGTATTACTTCTATAAGAATGACGGTTTGCAGAACCAGAGCGTACTGTATGTACAGGATAGCTTGGACGGTGAACCACGTGTATTCCTCGATCCTAATAAACTCTCGGACGATGGTACAGTAGCTTTATCGGGTATCTCTTTCTCGAATAATGGAAAATATACAGCGTATACCATATCACGCAGTGGATCGGATTGGCGTGAAATCTATGTGATGGATACGGAAACCGGTAAACTGCTGGATGATCATATCGAATGGGCGAAGTTTACGGGAGCTACTTGGCAAGGAGATGGCTTCTATTACAGTGCTTATGATGCTCCGGTGAAAGGGAAGGAATTTTCTAACGTAAATGAGAATCATAAAATTTATTATCATAAGATGGGTACGCCGCAGTCACAGGATCAACTGATCTATCAGAATCCTGCATACCCCAAGCGTTTCTATACTGCCAGTGTAAATGAGGATGAAACTGTCCTGTTTCTGTATGAGAGCGGTGACGGGCGCGGAAATGCTTTGTATATGAAAGACTTGCGTAAACCTAATGCTCCGTTTGTGACAATGGCTACGGATATGGATTATAGCTATGCTCCGATGGAAGTGATAGGAGATAAGATTTATATGTTTACAAACTACGATGCACCCAAGTACCGTCTTATGATAGCAGATATCAATAAGCCTGCCTTGAAAGACTGGACGGAACTGGTTCCGGAGAGTGAAAATGTACTTTCGGATGCAGGTGTGATAGGTGGAAAACTGTTCCTGACGTATGATAAAGATGCAGCCAACCATGCCTATGTATATGGACTGGATGGTAAGGAAATACTGGAAATAGAATTGCCTTCACTTGGCTCTGTAGGTTTCACTGGAGATAAGGATGATAAGGAATGTTTCTTCGGATTTACTTCATTTACCATACCCGGTGCTACTTATAAATATGATATGGATGCGAATACCTACGAGATTTTCCGTGCTCCGAAGGTTGACTTTAATTCTGACGAGTTTGTGACAGAACAAGTATTCTATCCCAGCAAAGACGGAACGAAGATACCGATGTTCCTGACTTATAAGAAGGATCTCAAGAAGGATGGCAAGAATCCCGTGTTCCTTTATGGTTACGGTGGTTTCAATATCAGCCTTAATCCGGGCTTCTCTACATCCCGTATTCCGTTCTTGGAAAATGGAGGTATCTATGCACAGGTTAACCTGCGTGGGGGTGGCGAGTATGGTGAAGACTGGCACATAGCAGGTACCAAGATGCAGAAGCAAAATGTATTTGATGATTTTATTTCGGCTGCCGAATATCTTATAGGCAATAAATATACTAATAAAGATAAGATTGCCATAGTAGGCGGTTCCAATGGTGGTTTGCTGGTAGGAGCCTGTATGACACAACGTCCTGATCTGTTCCGTGTAGCTATTCCGCAGGTAGGTGTAATGGATATGTTGCGTTATCATAAGTTCACTATCGGCTGGAACTGGGCAAGCGATTACGGCACGAGTGAGGACAGTAAGGAAATGTTCGAGTACCTGAAAGGATACTCTCCACTGCACAACCTGAAGCCCGGTACCCAATATCCTGCAACGATGGTTATTACTGCTGATCATGATGATCGTGTAGTTCCTGCCCACTCATTTAAATTCGCTGCTACCCTGCAGGAATGTAATGATGGAACGAATCCTACGCTTATCCGTATTGAAAGCAAAGCCGGACATGGTGCAGGTAAGCCAATGAGTAAGGTGCTTGAAGAACAGGCCGACACCTACGCCTTTATCATGTATAATATGGGAATGAAGTTTGATAAGTAGTGATTAGTGATTAATGATTAGTGATAAGTGATTATGTAATGCGGTGTAAGGATGAAGCCTGCTAATCACTAATCACTTATCACTAATCATTAATCACTACTTATCTGACATTTTATCATTCTTTAATCAAAATATCGCTGAAAAGTATAGGTAAATCCAAAAGAATTCCTATATTTGCAGTGTTATTCGTTGACACTTTGTTCGAATAACCTTGAAATCACGAAAGGATAAACCTTTTAAAACGTAATATTATGAATATCGAACGAATTATGTCCTCTTTAGAGGCAAAGCATCCCGGCGAGTCTGAATATCTTCAAGCCGTAAAGGAAGTACTTCTTTCCATCGAAGATATCTATAACCAGCATCCAGAGTTCGAGAAAGCTAAAATCATAGAACGCTTGGTTGAACCTGACCGTATCTTTACGTTCCGTGTTACTTGGGTGGACGACAAAGGTGATGTACAAACCAACCTTGGCTATCGTGTGCAATTCAACAATGCCATTGGCCCGTACAAAGGCGGCATTCGTTTCCATGCATCTGTAAATCTTTCTATCTTGAAGTTCTTAGGATTTGAACAGACGTTTAAGAATGCACTGACCACTCTGCCTATGGGTGGTGGTAAAGGTGGTTCCGACTTCTCTCCACGTGGCAAGAGCGATGGTGAAATTATGAGATTCTGCCAGGCTTTCATGTTGGAATTGTGGCGTCATCTTGGTCCGGATATGGATGTACCAGCCGGTGATATCGGTGTCGGTGGCCGTGAAGTGGGCTATATGTTCGGTATGTATAAGAAGTTGACGCGTGAGTTTACCGGTACATTTACCGGAAAAGGTTTGGAATTCGGTGGTTCTCTGATTCGTCCTGAAGCTACAGGTTTCGGCGGATTGTACTTCGTGAACCAGATGTTAGAGACTAAAGGCATTGATATAAAGGGTAAGACCGTTGCTGTTTCCGGTTTCGGAAATGTGGCTTGGGGTGCTGCTACCAAAGCAACCGAATTGGGTGCAAAAGTAGTTACTATCTCCGGACCGGACGGATATATTTATGATCCGAATGGTATCAGTGGCGAAAAGATAGATTATATGCTTGAACTCCGTGCATCGGGCAATGATATTGTGGCTCCGTATGCAGACGAATTCCCCGGTTCTACATTTGTTGCCGGTAAGCGTCCTTGGGAAGTGAAAGCTGATATTGCACTGCCTTGTGCTACGCAAAATGAACTGAATGGTGATGATGCCCGTCAGTTGATTGAAAATAAAGTGATGTGTGTAGGAGAAATCTCAAATATGGGCTGTACGCCGGAAGCAATCGATTTGTTCATTGAACATAAGATTATGTATGCTCCGGGTAAAGCAGTCAATGCCGGTGGTGTTGCTACTTCCGGATTGGAAATGTCACAGAACGCTATGCATCTCAGCTGGAGTGCTGCCGAAGTGGACGAGAAACTGCACGCAATTATGCACGGCATTCATGCACAATGCGTAAAATATGGGACAGAACCTGACGGTTACATCAACTACGTGAAGGGAGCTAATATTGCAGGCTTCATGAAGGTGGCTCACGCTATGATGGGTCAGGGAATTATTTAAAGGAAAACTTTGTTTAGTTGTATTTGTATTTGTGGTTTGTGCTGCCCCTGCCTGTGAAGGCGTAGGGCAGTACTTTTTTTATAGACTGTTTTTCCTTACCTTTGCATCTCTAAATTATAAATAACAAAGAGATGTTACAACCTGAATTGAAACTGAGACGCGATAAAATACGCGCCTTGATGGCTCAACAAGAGATTGATGCCGCTCTTATCACTTGCAATGTAAATTTAATCTATACGTATGGACGTGTTGTCAGCGGTTATCTCTATCTGCCTCTGAATGCTCCGGCACGTTTATTTATCAAGCGTCCTAATAATATTGAAGGAGAGCATATTCATCCTATCCGTAAGCCGGAACAGTTACCTGAATTATTGAAAGAGTACGGACTGCCCCTGCCCGCAAAGTTAATGTTGGAGGGAGATGAACTGTCGTATACTGAATATACCCGCCTGGCAGCTTGCTTTCCGGAAGCGACGGTTGTGAATGGTACGCCTATTATTCGTAAGGCACGCAGTATCAAGACGAATATTGAGATTGAGATGTTCCGTCGGTCGGGTGCTGCCCATACAAAAGCTTATGAGCAAATTCCTTCGGTGTATCAATCGGGAATGACAGACCGCCAGTTGTCTATTGAGATAGAACGTCTGATGCGTCTGGAAGGTTGTCTGGGGATTTTCCGGACTTTTGGTCAGAGTATGGAGATATTTATGGGAAGCCTGTTGGCTGGTGATAATGCTACTGCTCCTGCACCTTATGATTTTGCTTTAGGGGGTGAGGGACTTGATCCGTCTATACCTATCGGCGCGAATGGTGCAATATTGCAACCCGGACAGAGTCTCATGGTGGATATGGGTGGAAACTTCAATGGATATATGGGTGATATGAGCCGTGTGTTCTCTATTGGCAAGTTGCCGGAGAGAGCTTATGCTGCTCATCAAACTTGTCTGGAAATACAGGAAGCTGTAACAGAAAAGGCAAAACCAGGGGCTGTGTGCGAAGAACTTTATAATACAGCAATCGATATGGTTACTAGAGCCGGGTTTGCTGATTACTTTATGGGAGCCGGACAGAAAGCGAAATTTATAGGTCATGGCATTGGTTTGGAAATCAATGAAACTCCTGTACTTGCTCCACGTATGAAGCAGGAGTTAGAACCGGGCATGGTATTTGCGCTTGAACCGAAAATAGTATTACCAGGTATCGGTCCATTGGGTATCGAGAATTCCTGGGTAGTAACAGCGGACGGGGTAGAGAAGTTGACGCTGTGCAAGGAAGAAATTGTGGAATTATAACTTTTAGAAAAAAAAGTAGTTTTTACTTTAGTATATTTATATTTTGCTTTGTATTAGTTATAGAAGCTTGAGATTAATAGATATTTTAAGCAGTCTATAACTAATATAAAGTAAATTGATGAATATAAGTGAAGATTTATTAGTACGCTATCTTCAGGGTGAATATACTTCTGAAGAACTTGCCACCGTTAAGGCTTGGGAAAGCCAGTCGGATGACAATAAAAAGATATTGGAACAATTATATTTCATATTGCAGGCGTCTGAACGTCTGCAGAAAATGAATGCTGCTTCTCCTGAGGCTGCTTTACTGAACCTGAAAAAGAAAATAAGCAGCCGGAGATATTCTTCTTTCTTCCATCAAAGTCTCATGGTTACACAGCGTATTGCTGCCGTTTTATTTATTCCTATTTTTATTCTTGCAGGTTACCTTATATTGCAAGATTACAGTAACACTCAACGTTATGTAGAAGTGAAGACAAATTCGGGGATGATATCTTCTTTTGATTTGCCTGATGGTTCAAAAGTGTGGTTAAATTCTGGTGGTAAGCTTAAATATCCGGCAGAGTTTTCTTCAAAAAAAAGAGAGGTACATCTTGAAGGACAAGGATATTTCAGTGTGAAAAGGGATGAAGATGCTCCTTTTATGGTACGTATCGATGATTTTTATTCTGTTGAAGTCTTGGGTACAGAATTTAATATTACCGCCTATGAGGATGATCATCTGATTGAAACAACTCTTGTTACCGGTAAAGTCAAATTAAATATTCATCTTGTCGATGGACGACTCATCCAGAAACTTCTTAAGCCTAATGAAAAGGCGACATATAACCGTGAAACACATCGGTTATGTATTGCTACCGTTAACACGGAAAGTGATAAGGTATGGAGAGAAGGGAAAATCATATTCTGTCAACATCCCATGGAGCAGGTTCTCAAAGTATTGAGCCGCTATTATAATGTACGTTTTGCAGTGAAGAACCCCAAAATTATGCAATCGGAAATTACTGCCAAGTTCACCAATGAACCTTTGCAACAAGTGTTGGGCTATCTTGAACTGGCTTCAGGTATTAAATTCAAAATCAAGCATCCTGATAAAATTGAAAATGATACGCTTTCTACAAGTGTCATCGAAGTATATAAGTAAAAATAGTATTAATCCATAAAAATGAATAGCCTATGAAGTAATAACTAAAAAAACACCAAAATACGGAAAGATGTTGACGCATCTCCCCGTATCCAAGTAATCAGCTGTTGACGCAGCCAATAATAACTTTTAAATCCATTTCAAAAATATGAATAATGTTGTAACCTTAAATGGATTAAGGAATAATTTATGTTTTTTTATCCATAAAATCCCTCTTACCATGAGATTAACTGTAGTCTTTTTATTTCTGTTCATAGGAGGAGCTATCGCAGAAAACACACTTGCACAGAATACGAAGGTATCTTTTAGTGTGCAAAATGAAACCATTGCAGATGTTTTGGAAGCTGTGGAAAAACAAACCGATTTTATTTTCATTTATGATAATGAAAATGTGGATGTAAATCGGAAAGTAACATTAGAGGTGAAGCAACTTTCTCTCTTTGATGTTCTGAATCGGCTTTTCAGAAATACGGATATTGCATATACCATTGTTAATGAGAAGATAATTCTTAACAAAGAGAAATCTTTTATTTCCATGCAACAACAGCAGAAACAGGTGACTGGTACTATAAAAGATGAAAATGGTAATTCTGTGATTGGAGCAACTGTTTTTGTGGAAGGAACCACAATAGGCGCTGTGACTGATGTAGACGGACGATTTACCATTGAGGCGGATGGAAACAGTACGCTTCAGGTGCGCTACATAGGTTATGTTACGGCCTATGTTCCTGTCAAGCAACGTCGGAATATCGTCATCACCTTGAAAGAGGATAGCCAAAGTCTTGATGAAGTAGTGGTGATTGGATATGGAACTGTGAAAAAGAAAGATCTGACAGGAGCTATTTCTGTTGTTAATACTAAAACAATGGGTGAAATCCCCAGTACTTCTGTTCTTGAATCTATGAATGGTATGGTACCGGGTATCGAGATTAGCATGAATGCCCGTCCTGGGGATACGGGATTTGCAACAATTCGAGGTATCAGTAACTTTACTAACAATACTCCGTTGTATGTGATTGATGGCTTGCCTACCAATGATATTCGTGACATGAATGTTAATGATATTGAGTCTATGCAAGTACTTAAAGATGCTTCAGCTGCTGCAATCTATGGTTCACGTGCTGCTAATGGAGTGATCATTATTACTACTAAGAAAGGGACTAATGGAGCTGTAAAGGTGGATTTTTCTGCTTCTTATGCTATTCAGCATTACTCGCGACCCTTTGAGCTGGCAGATGCTGAGGAGTGGTCTAAAATAAATACAGTAGCTCGGCAAAATGCAGGATTACCTACAATGTCACATGATTTGTCCGTAGATACAGACTGGTGGGATGCTATTATTCGTACTGGAAATATTCAGCAATATAATGTGAGTCTTTCCGGAGGTAATGAGACTGGTAATTATTATGTGTCCGGAGAATACTATACAAACAAAGGTGTACTCTATGGTTCAGGGTATGACCGCTTCAGTGTGCGTGTCAATACAAATGCTAAAAAAGGAATTTTCAGCATGGGACAAGCGTTGACTTTAAGTAATAATGTGGTCGACCCGACTGTTGCCAATACTATTATGGATGCTCTTTCTATGGCCCCTGTAGTTCCTATTTATAATCCGGAGAATCTGGGCGGTTATGGCTATGGTGATCCGAAGACGAATAATAATATAGGTAATAATCCGATAGCCCAGGATGATCTTGTAGATCGGACTAATAAAAATTTCAGAATTAGAGGTACTATATGGGGGGAGATAGCAATTCTGAAGAGTTTAAAATATAAACTGAATGTCGGTTATGAACTGAACTTTGATAATTCTAAAACTCTCCGGCGTGAAGGGGATTGGCGTATGAATATGGCTTATCAGCCTTCTTATGTTAGTGAAAGTTCGGGACGGTTTGACAAACCTTTGGTTGAAAATACACTTACCTTTGATGAGAAGTTTGGAAAGCATGCCATAAATGTAATGGTAGGTAATTCTTACCAGAAGGAAACTTATAATCAGATTTCCGGTGAAATACAGGATATTCTTCAGACCTCCAGTGGAAAGTATTATGATGTAATGGATGCAGGTACGAGTTTGCCGCAAGCTGGTGGATACCGTAATGTTGCTGTACTACTTTCATATTTAGGGCGTTTGAATTACACCTATGATGATAAATACCTGTTGACTGCTACATTTAGGCGCGATGCTTCTTCAAGAGTAAAAAAAGAGAACCGCTGGGGTAATTTCCCGTCTATATCTGCTGCATGGAGAATCAGTAAAGAGAGATTTTTTGCTCCGGTGAAATGGGTAGATGATTTAAAGGTGCGTGCAAGCTATGGTACACTTGGCAGCCTTAATATCGGTTACTGGGATTATGCTCCTGTCATCAATACATTCCTGACTGCTACTTTCGGTACAGAACAGTTACAGCAGAATGCTGCTATCCAAACGAACCTTGTGAATGAGAATCTTAAATGGGAGTCACAGACTCAACTTGATTTTGGATTTGATGCGACTGCCTTTAATAATCGGCTTACTTTTTCGGCTGATTATTACATATCCAAAACTAAGGATGTGCTTACAGCCATGCCGATTTTAATGACTACAGGTAATGGTGCAGGAAATCCAGTGGTAAATGCTGCATCATTAGAGAATCGTGGATTTGAGTTTAGCTTTGGATGGCGTGAGAAGCGGAAAGACTTCTCTTACTATGCTAATCTAAATTTTTCCACAGTGAAAAATAAAGTAACCAGCTTAGGATATGGTAGAGTTGATATTATCTCTGGACAGGGACGTACAGCTGTGGGACGGCCTATTGGGGAATTTTATTTGATCAAGACTGATGGTATATTCCAAAATGATGGAGAGATACAATCTTATAAGAATTCTGAGGGGAAAGTGATACAACCGGATGCTAAACCGGGTGATATCAAATATATTGATTTTAATGATGATGGTAAGATTACTGATGCCGACCGTCAGGTATTGGGATCACCCCACTCTCTTTTCCAAGCCGGTATAAATATGGGCTTTGCATGGAAGAACTTTGATTTGAAGATGAACTGGTTTATGGATATTGGCTCGGATGTATTTAATGCTACTAAACAATACATGATTGGAGCTGATGCTGCTGGAAATGGAGACAGTAATTATTTGAAGAATTTCAATTACTGGACACCGGAACGGCCGACTAATATACCGAGACCAATCGCCGGGAAGATTACGAATCGCCGTGACAGTGATTACTGGCTTGAAAATGGTAGCTGGGTAAAGTTAAAAACACTTTCTATCGGTTATACTATCCCTGAGAAGTTGTTACATAAAATTCATTTTAATACTTGCCGGGTATATGTGACCTGTCAGAACTTGCTTACTATTTCCAGTTTCAGTATGCAAGATCCTGAATACAGAAAAGATAATATCTGGAACAAAGGTTATCGTGGTGTGGCAGCTTATCCGAATCCTTTTGCCATAAACTTTGGAGTTCAGTTTCAATTTTAATATCTAGTGCCATGAAAAAAATATATGTAATAATCTGTTTGTTAGGCCTTACATTAAGTGCATTGCTTAATCAGGCATGTAATTCTGATTTGTTGGATACCGTTAATCCGAACAAACTTACGACTAAGGAGTTTTGGCGTACTGAAAAAGATGCTCAACTGGGAGTGAATGCTTGTTATGCCATCTTTTATCGGTTAGGTTCTTGGCATCGATATCTACATTGGCGTTTTGACCTTCTTTCTGATGAAGGGTATAGTATGAGTCCTATGGTGCAAACCGGTGAATGGACTAAATTTATATATTCTGATTATAATCATGATAATAATCAGACCGTGATTTGGAGAGAAGCTTACCGGGGAATATTCCGTGCGAACCAAGTACTGACCTATGTTCCTGGTATTGAAATAGCTGATGCTAAAAAGAAGGATGCTTATTTGGGACAGGCTTATTTCCACCGTGCTTATAATTATTTCCATTTAGCTGTGCTGTGGGAAGAAGTGCCTTTGGTGACCGAATTGCAGAATCCGGGCGATCAACCCCAACAAGTAACATTATCAGAGATTTGGGGGCAGGTTGAGAAGGATTTGTTGGAAGCAAGCAATCTTTTACCGGAGGAATGGACAGGAGCAGAAAAAGGCAGGATAACTAAGGGAGCGGCTAAGGCTTTATTAGCTCGTGCTTATATGCAACAACATTTATGGGAAAAAGCGAAAGAGCAATTATATTGGCTGGTTGAAGGTGAGGGAAAGAAGTACTATGGATTAGTAGATAATTATAAGCATAATTTTTCTCACTTGACAGAAAATAACATAGAATCAGTCTTTGAAATTCAGTTCAGCGATGCCCTTAATGGTGGAGAAAGCGATGATAAAGGAGCGACGAATGGGCATCAACGTTCTATTATTTTTGGACTTAGTGGAATCGGTTTTCGTGATGGCCTTGCTCGTCCGTGGCTAGTAGATGAGTACAAGAAAGAACGTACGATTGATGGTAAGCTTGATCCTCGTTTACGCGTTAGTCTTTTATATAAGGGTGTGGCAACCGATTTTCCTGATGAAGAAACCGGAAAGTTTTATGGCAAAACCTGGGATGAAGGTAAATGGGGGAATGATGTATATTATCGTAAATATTCACGTGATGATTTCCGTACTACGGAAGATCGGCATTCTCAATTGAATTTCCGGGTAATTCGTTATGCTGATGTCTTGTTGATGTATGCTGAGTGTCTGAATGAGTTGGGAAATACAGAAGATGCTTATACTTATGTTAATATGGTACGTGCACGTGCTCAGATGCGTCCTTTACAGGAAGCTTATCCTGAGATAGGAAATGACAAACAGAAATTCTTGTCACGTTTGCAGACAGAGCGTGTCCTGGAGCTTAATGGTGAGTGTGTACGTTGGTTTGATATCAAGCGTTTCCACTTGCCCGTGGTGCATACGTTGCATTGGGAGGGAACGGAGATTGCTTTGGAGCGCTACGATAAGCGGCGTGCGTTACAAATCCCGCAGGAAGCACAGAAGGTGGGGGTAATACCCAATGAACGTTAACCTTAAATTTATCCTTATGAAAATGAATCGTTTAAAATATTGGATATTTACAATCTTGTTTACCGGATTGTTGGCAGCTTGTTCGGATGATGACGATTTTTCCGATACAATTCTGGATACGACTCCAGAACCGTTGACGGAAACGGATGTTTGGATCATGGAGAATTTTACTCAATCTCATAACATAGATGTAATTTATAAATGGCGCGACTTTGAGACCAATCAGGAACTGAATCTGGTTCCGCCTTCTGAAGACCGGGTGATTCCCTTTCTCGATGTGATTCGTCGGGTATGGATGGAGCCGTATATTAAATTTGGGGGGATCTCTTTCTTCAATAAAACAGCCCCGAAACAGTTGATGCTCGTGGGTTCGGCTGGATACTTGGAGGACGGTCTTTATCTTTTGGGTGAAGCGGAACAGGGTAACCGGATTACGGTCTATTCGATCAACAATTCCGATCCTTACGAGGAAGGTATGTTGTTACGGAACACGAATACGTTCCATCACGAGTACGTGCATATCTTGCACCAGTTGGAAAAATATCCGCCGGCTTTCGAGGAAATCAGCGCGATGGACTACACGACGAATTGGGCTGCAATCTCTGATCCTTATCAATTGGGTTTCGTGTCCAATTACGCGGCGGCGGATGCTAACGAGGATTTTGCCGAAACAGTAGCAAAATTTATTATGATGGATGAACGCAAACTGGCAATGCCCATTTGCGCCGTTTTTATACCCGGATTCCGAGGAAGCAAGAAAAAAATTGAAAGAAAAAGAAACCATCATGCTACAGTACATGAAGAATGTTTGGGGAATTGATATGCACCAATTGCGTAAACTGGTGCAGGACGAAATTGCCAAGATTCTGAAGGAAGGTAAACAGGATAATGAAGAAGAACAATCTAATGACGACTAGCTATGAGTAAGATAATGATATACGTATTGATCGGGATGTTGACCTTCATCGCAGGGTGTGAGGTAAATAACGACTACGTTTTTGATGATATATCAACTCACCGGATCACGAAATACATAGAAGAATGTGAAGCCGTGTTGAAGGTGCCAGTTGGCGGATGTTGTCGCTGAGTTGCGCTAAGCGTTGCCTCTCTTTG
>OHAO01000985.1_pt1 | contig 20917 bp, 20 predicted proteins | sample 1577151 | NCBI WGS metagenome assembly OHAO01 (sample SAMEA3541585, study PRJEB24748) | human gut metagenome | biome: human gut; feature: human-associated habitat; material: faeces | place: China | collected 2012 | reverse complement strand
TCATTTACGATGAAACGGTAGCGGCCGGATTCCTGTCATTCAGTAAAAGTTTCAGCAAGTGGGCACTCATGCTCGGTGCACGCCTGGAATACACACACGGTAAAGGCGATGTAAAAAATAATCCCGAACAGAATTTCAACCGCAATGACTGGGATGTATTTCCTTCTGCTTCCATCAGCTATATGCCCAATGAGAAACACAGTTTTTCGCTTTCCTTGCAGTCTGGAGTCAGACGCCCGGAATTTGCCTTGCTGAACCCGTTCCGCAATTATACTTCGGAAACGTCATACTCCGAGAACAACCCGTTCCTGAAATATATGCGGACTTATAACATAGACTTCTATTATACATTGAACTATAAATATGTTTTCGCAGTCAATCATTTTATCTCGCGCAACAGCTGGACTATGTTCCGTCTGCCGGTAGAAGGAACCAACACAGTACGCTCACTTTTCGACAATTATGGCAACAGCCGGATCACCACATTCAACTTTATGTGGAATGAAAGTCTGTTCAACAACTATCTATACGTGAACTATGCCCTTGGAGGTTACTATAGCTACAACAAAGGACAGATAGAAAATCAGCCTGTCAGAAGATATGGCTTCACCCCGACCCTGCAGTTCATGAATTTCGTCACTCTTTCGAAAAAGTACAAATGGTCATTAGATATCTACTACAACATGATGGGACGGGAACATATGCCCCAGACTCTGAGAAAGACCAATCATTACATGTATGCATCCATACGCAAGAATCTGAAACAGTGGACATTCACAGCAGGAGTCTACAACATCTTCAATTCTTACAATGAAGAATACAGCGTAAATACGGGAGCTGACTACAATTATGCCTTTACGATGAAAAACAATCCGCGCAATGTACAAGTGGGAGTAACCTATAATTTCGGAAATCAGAAAGTGAAAGGTTCCCGCAACAAACGGACTAATAATGAAATCAAGCGGCGTTTACAATAATTTTTTATTAACTTTAACTCATTAGTGTCCCGTTAAAATGGGACACTAATGAACCAATATAAAAAATTATATCTATAAGGATTACAAATTAAATGATGATACCCCTTTATCTTTCATATATAGAATTTGTAAAATATCTAATTCGACATTATGGAAAGCATTTTTCCTTTTTAACACAAAGCTATAAATTAACTCACTTATTTTTCACTAAGTCTTCAAAAACTGCTGAACCATGAAACATCTCTTCCCATGCACTCTCCTGTTTGCAGCCATGTGGCTGATGGAGGCATGTTCTCCTGGAACTGCCGGAACCAACCATCCATGCATTCCGGAGACATATACAATCTCTAAAGACAGTCTGCTGGATAAAATCAAAGGAGGTTGGGCCGGTCAGGCCATCGGCTGTACCTACGGAGGTCCCACAGAGTTCAAATACTGCGGGACGATGATTCAGGATTATGTGCCCATCGAATGGTATGACGGCTACATCAAGTGGTGGTATGACAATGTGCCGGGATTGTATGACGATGTTTACATGGATCTTACTTTCGTGGATGTATTCGACCGTCTGGGGCTGGATGCCCCGGCGGACTCTTTTGCTATGGCTTTTGCCACTGCTGAATATCCCCTCTGGCATGCTAATCAGGCGGCACGATACAATATTCTGCAAGGAATCATGCCGACGGCATCCGGTCACTGGATGAACAATCCTCATGCCTGCGACCTGGACTATCAGATAGAGGCAGACTATGCCGGTCTGATGTCTCCCGGTATGCCTAATGCTGCTTCCGGTATAGCCGATAAAATCGGACATATCATGACGTATGGAGATGGATGGTATGGCGGAGTCTATGTAGGAGCCATGTATTCCCTGGCTTTTCTGTCTGATGACATCGGATTCATCGTAAAAGAGGCGCTGAAAACCATTCCTCAGGAAAGCCATTCTACCAATGCATGAGTGACGTCATACGCTGGCACCAACAATATCCTGACGACTGGAAACAGACCTGGTTCGAATGTGAGAAGAAATGGAGTACCGATATCGGCTGTCCCGAAGGCGTATTCGTTCCTTACAATATTGACGCAACCATCAACAGCGCCTATATCCTGATCGGCCTGTTATACGGTGAAGGGGATTTCTACAAGACCATGGATATCTCTACCCGATGCGGTCAGGATTCTGACTGTAATCCTGCTTCTGCTGCCGGTATTCTGGGAGCCATCCTGGGATATAACCGGATTCCGGATCAGTGGAAAAGAAGCCTGAAGGAAGTTGAGGACAGGAATTTTGCCTATACCGATATTTCTCTGAACAAGGCTTATCAGCTGAGCTTCGGTCAGGCTCTGCAAATGATCGAGAAAAACGGAGGAACAGTTGAAGGAGATCTGGTAACCATCCAATGCCAGCAACCGGTTGCCGTACAATACGAAAAAGCTTTCGAAGGAATGTATCCTACCGGGAAACGGGGGATCAATAAAAAGATCACCGATATTCAGGAACTGGAATTTAACGGAAACGGTGATCAGAGGAAATGTCAATGCCTCCGACGAAGAATATGTGGCCGAAGTCGAACTGTACATTGACGGGCAGCTGGCCGAAACCGCCCAGCTGCCTGCTTCCTTCGCCAAACGGCGTTACGAGCTGTTCTGGAAATACCGGTTGGCGGAAGGAAAACATACCATCGCTTTCAAATGGCTTAATCCCCAGCAGGGAGTCTCCATAGAGATAAACGAAATGCTGGTTTACAGTGCAAGGAAATAAAAAAAATTAAAGAATCACATTCTCCTGCTTCCCGTCCATCCAGTTGGAAAGGTTGCTGAACACAATCGCAGCACGGGCTTCCATCGACTCTTCAGACGCAAATGCGACATGCGGAGTGGCCAGTACATTCGGTGCCTGAAGCAGCGGATGGGCCGGATCAAGCGGGGGTTCAGTTTCGAACACATCGATTCCGGCACCGGCCAGATAGCCGTTCTTCAAGGCTTCAGCCAGAGCTGCGGAGTCAACCACTCCCCCACGGGCCGTATTGATCAGATAAGCGCCCTGTTTCATCATTCCCAGACGGTCTGCATTAATCAGCTGACGGGTTTCGGCAGTCAGCGGACAGTGGAGGGAAACGATGTCGGACTGGGACAGAAGTTCTTCCAACGGCATGAACTCAATAAAGGAAGGTTCCTTGCCGGTCAGATGGCGTTTGTTGCCCAGCACCCGGCAGCCAAAAGCCTTGCACAGTTCGGCCGTACGTGTTCCGATGGCTCCTGCACCGACGATTCCCACAGTCTTGCCGCGCAGTTCACAGCCGACCAGACCGTCTTTGGTCTTTCCCTGACGGCAACGGCCGGCCACCTGCGGCACGTTCCGCAACAGTGACAACATCATGCAAAGGGCCAGTTCGGCTACTGCCTGAGTGGAATAACCGGCAGCATTGCTCACCTTCACTCCACATTCACGGGCAGCATCCAGATCCACATGATCGACTCCCGTGAACGCTACATCAATAAATTTCAGATGCTTGCAGGCGCGGATTACCTCTCCCCGCAACGGCATATTGGCTATGATGATCACATCAGCCTCGCGGGCACGTTCTATCTGTACCTGTATGTCCAAATCCCGGGGATAAGCGTTAAAAGTATGCCCGGCCTCAACCAGCGGACGGGCATATTCACTCAGCCTTTCCGGAGAAATGCCGAGTGATTCCAGCAATACGATATTCATGGTCTTGTTTCTTTAAAATTACCATTGCAAATGTACAAAAATCTATTTCACTACATTCTGTTCGATCAGCAAACAGTCTCATTCCACCTTAAAAGTCCCCTTCAGCCGGATGTCCTCTACGGATGCACCGACAAAGACTTCAAAATCTCCCGGTTCCAGTACAAAATCCATCGCTGCATTCCACAGCTTCAGATCATCCTTCTTCAGCACCAGCGTAACCTTCCTGCTTTCTCCGGGATTCAGTTCAACCTTGGAAAAGCCTCTCAAAGCCTTCACCGGAGTTGTCACACTGCTGATCTTGTCACGGACATAAAGCAGCACCACTTCCGCACCCTTTACATCTCCTGTATTCTTCAGCATACAGCTCACCAGTACCTCCCCTTTCGATGCCATGTGATTCTGTATCTCCAGTTGGCTATACTTAAAAGTCGTATAACTCAAGCCATATCCCAGACAAAACAAAGGATCCGGTGAGGAAAAGACATAATCGCGGCCGGGCTTCTGCGGAGTACTCCGCTGCCGGTAATATCCTTTGCCTGAAGGCTTGTGATTCGCATACATGGAGATATGTCCGGTGGTCGGGGGAAATGTCACAGACAAACGTCCGGAAGGATTAACTTCTCCAAACAGGATCCGGGAAATCGCATCTCCTCCCTTTTCACCCGGATACCAGGCTTCCAACACGGCATCCACCTTTTTCACCTCTTCGGGAATGGTATAAGGACGGCCGTTCAGCATGACAGTACCACCGGCTTCCCCTGACCGGATACAAGATCCAGCAACTCGGCCTGTACTCCGGGAAAATTCAGTTCATTCCGGTCATAGCCTTCACCGCATGTATTGACTTCCTTCGAATTGGCACCTCCCCAGCCAATTCCTGAATAAATGACACTGTGCCTCCAAGTACCAGTACAACGACATCACTTTCCCGGACTTTCACTCCCCCAGTGGCCGTCAATAACATACAGACGGCCAATTTCAGCCGATATACAGATCTGTGTTTCATAGATTCACCCGTTTTTATTCATAAGATGCATGTGTTTATCACGCTATTAAATCCAAAGATAAATAATTCTTGCTACTTTTGCAAACCGAACAAAATTATAAACTGATGATTCTTATGAGCCAGCATATCCCTTCCGATAAACGGGCAGAAATCTGCCTGCAATATTTGCGACAGATCGCCGTCAACAACAACCGCGAATGGTTTCACGAGCACCGCGACCTCTACGACGAGGCACGCGCTGCTTTCGAAAGCATGGTACACGACCTGATCGTGCGCATTGCCGCATTCGACCCCTCCGTGCAATATCTGACGGTGGCCGACTGCACCTACCGGTTCTACCGCGACACCCGCTTTTCTCCCGACAAGTCTCCCTACAAACGCCATTTCGGAGCCTACATCAATGCCCGGGGCAAAAAGTCCAACCATGGTGGATACTACATGCACCTGGAACCGGAAGGCTGTCTGGTAGCCGGAGGAGCCTACAGCCTGCCGTCGGACGTCCTGCGTGCCGTACGCCAGAGCATCTGCGAACAACCGGAAACTTTCCACCGCATCGTGGGCAGCGATCCGTTCCACAGCCTGTTTCCCGTACTGGGAGAAACACGGGTGAAAACCATCCCCAAGGGATTTCCCAAGGACTTCCCCTACCCTGAATACATCCGCTGCAAGGATTACTCCTGCTGCCACCCTGTCCCGGAGGACTTTTTCACGGCTCCCGACTGGCTGGAACGCACAGCCGGAATGTTTGAGATCATGAAGCCCTTCCTCGACTTTGTCAATGCAACCATTGATGAGTTCTGAGACGGCATTCTCAATTGGCTGTAATGGAAGTGATATCCTTTACCGGACGGACAACACCTATTTCATTTGGTTTGCCATTTTCATCAAAACTACCATTGACCAATATGAAATTACCATTTTTATGCCAGATAAATCCCACACGTTTGACCGTATAAGGAGGTTGCCCCATCAAAGAAAAAGCTGTCTGACTCATATAATGGTCACCTTTATACCCATCCTTCCATGCTGCGCCTGGAAGGCGGGTCGACATAATCAGTAATTCACGCTGATTGGGGATCCGGTACCCCGTCGGACAGGGATTGTAAGTCTGATAATATTGCCATGTATACCAGTTATCACCCTGGGGAAAATAATCACGATGTACTTCAAAATAAGCATAAGGCCGGTTGTCCTGCTGACGTTCGTTATGGGCAGCCAAAACTGTCTCATAATTCGGACGCCTTGACTTTTCGTTCATATTCGTGACATCGATCTGATAGCCACGGGTAGCTCCAATCTGATGCACAGATACCAGATCGACAGGTTCCTTATCCGGCTGATCCAGTGGGATTCCCAGATTACGCAGACAGCGGTATGAATAAAAAGGCCCATTATATTTTTCAAGCTGAGAATCATTTTTCCGTCCCAGTGAAGCTCCCTCTTCTGCCCACAATACCCAGGGATTTGACTCCTGACCGTCATACGAACTGGAAGTGTAATGCCAATACACGCTGTTTCCTCCCGGACGGTCGACAGCATCAGTGGGATACAGACGCGACAATGCATCCAGCGCATACTCTCCCAGATAGATATCCACCAGCTGATTGATACTGGCCAGATACCAGCGGATTTCATCCGCATCTACCATATTATCCCCATCCAGATCACGATTCCGGATCAGACAAGCATAAATAGCATATTCATACCCACTGTTAAGCCCATAATATTTGCTTTCGCTGAATACATCGCTGGTGTTTAATACCTCAGTCCACTTCAACTTTGCAGGATAATTCTGGTAATAATTTCCTAAAAGAATACGAAGCGTATTCAGACGTCCGTTGGATTTGTCCGTCGTAACTCCATTCTTAATCGTACCTGCATTAAGTCTTTCGGTTTCCATATTCGACTCCAGCCCCCAAGCTGTCTTCAGGCTCTCCTTATTGACATTATAAACAGTACGGACACTGCGCTGGCGGAAAGAATATTGTGCCTTGATCACACTCGACTGATTATCTTCGGAATATTTCTCTTCGTCGACAATGATATAAAGCTGACGGTCGTCCGTTTCAGCCATCTTCTTCCACAACATGAGATCCTGCTTATTATTGTTTGTCGGATCATGCGTATACACATTTTCATCCACAAAGGCAGTGATCCATGCATAGCCATCCGCATCAAATATTCCATTTGCATTATCTACAGCCTCCTCTTTCAGGAATTGCATCAGCTGGTTCACATCCCGAAGACGGGCCTTCTCGGTATTCACAGTTCCTTCATTCTTATACCCGTCTCCATTTCTGGAATAATAAGGAGAAGGCTTATTGTTATTATCGGGATCCAGCGGGAAAGGGTCATTGTAATTCTGATCACCGGGATATTTCACCATCTTGTCATTGGCTACTCCATACTCTTTATTCACAGCAAACTTGATCCAACGGTAGTCTCTCATATTCTGTTTTATATCCGCGGCATCTGCAACGACCTCATGAATCCCCTTGCTGAACGGCGTGCTTACTCCCCACCGGAGGGTACCTGCCGTACCTCCTTCCTTAGGCAGGAAACCGCTTCTGTTCAGCTTAATCAGACGACGGTCATAATGACAGTCAAACTGATAACTGTCCTGATAGTTCACCACCACATCTCCGTCATAGCCGGGACGGGGATCTGTTTCATCATCCACATCGACCTCAATATTATATACCCCTTTTACTTTAACGTTATAAGTATAGGAATGATTGCGTTTTGTATCATAATCATTGACATCTCCAAATCCATCTCCATCTACATCTGCATACCCCAGATGAACAAGAAAACGCACGTTGGCATAAACCAGCTGGTCTACCCCATCTTTCCTTTCAAAATAAGACAGAATACCGGTTATTTCTACATAAGTAGAGTTTGCATTGGCATATTCAAAATCCCCGAGGATTACATTCCCATCCGTAGTAGTGGAATTTTCCCTTTTATCCCGCAATGCATAAAATTCTCCAATATTATCCATATTAATTTCTCCAGTAATTTCTTTTTTATACTTCTTTCTGTTCTCAGGCATGTAAAAAACAAAGCTACCGCCTGTATACAAGGTTCCGTTTCTGGAGAACGTTTCAAATTCATAGGACGGCGAATTAAAATAGACGGCAGCGGCAGCGTCACCGTCAAAATCCCAGTTACCATTCTCATCGGCTGCATCTTTCGGTAAAATAAGAGACTGCCGGGGTACCCGTTTAACCGTCCAGCCTGTGGGCTGAAAAGAGAACTCTTTCCAGTCCTTACCTTCCGGAACTTCTGAAGTGACCACAAACTTCACCTTGGCATCTGTACGTTCCAGCTTCAGGGTACATTCCAGTGTTGCTGTCTGCCCGCTCTCCAGAGCCGGGATATTGATCAATGTCGATTCCGTTCCGTCTGCCAGGTTCACCTTGGCATATCCCGTCATCATAAAATAGGCACTGCGGTATACCGATTCATCACGCATGGTCATCACTTTTGCCTTCAGTTCATCCAGTGTTGTCACCGCAGTCAACTCGGCTTCTGTCACCGTATAGGCAGTAGACGTATTCCCATCCGCCAGATTGGCAATGCCCACAATGGTGGCGTTGTTCAGCGAAGTGGTGGTAAACGTCAGAATACCGGAACTCTTTAAATCATTACCGTCGTCATAACTCAGCCCGCTACCCGATTTGCAGAAAAACCGGTCGTGTATCTTTCCATCTTCGTCAAAGATCAGGATAAACACATTGTCCACCCTGTCCTCATACTTCCGATCCTGGGCAGCCCGGGTTTCTACCGTTGCTTTCGAAGCCTGGAAACCCAGTTTCACGGTTGTCGGAATACCTTCCTGTATGCGGTCTGTATTTCTGAAAGGCATATCGTCCTGACATGCCGTGAAGAGCAGGATCACCGTCCACAGGGCTATCATCTTTATCTGTATTGCTGTCTTGTTCATATTCGCACCGGTATTATTCAAAATCAGGAACTGTAATTGTTCTTTCTGTCCATTCAACCACTTCAAAGTCAATATTCACATGCGTTGCTCCGCTAAGCGTAACATTGATATTGATCTGGTTGTTGCGGGGAATCGAGTTATATTCATCGCCCTCTGAGTCAAGAAAAGCCATCTTCGGATAATTTCCGTACTGGGTTTTAAAACCAATGGTGTAAGGAGAAGCTACCGTACCGCTGGGCCAGGCAAATGAGGGATAAAAATAGCATATCAGCACTTCGCTTTCATTGGGAGCTATCGGATAGTCTACCGACTTATCATATACCTGTTCTTTATATGTCTGATCAGGTACATCCAGAGCTCCTTCTCTGAACAGATAAAAGCTGTTGCCGAAAAACGCTCCGAATGAAACCTCTGTTACCTTGATTGATTCAGAAAAATCGTTTTGAATCTGCATACGTACTTTAGAGACGCAACGCTCCAGAGCAACATCTATTGTCATATTCTCGCTGACTGTCAGATTCTTGTTCATCCAACTCATGGGAAGGCCTTTCTTTTCCTCAGCAGCCAGAAGTTCCGAGCCTCTTATGGGGAAATACCGGTTATCGGTATCTGTGATCAGCACCTTGCGTGAACCATTGACATCCACCACCTGCTTCTGCAAATTGGCTATATCGCTATAATCCTGTCCGATACTCGCCTCGTTGGCTATGACATAAAGCTGCGCAACTCCGACCGGTACATTCTCTATGACCAGTCTCGCGTCCGAGTCTACATCTTTAAACAGCCGGTTGATGGTGGTTGATTTATTGGTACCCGCCTGCGAAAGCAGAATGACCCGCAAGGTATAAATCTTTTTCTCTAAATCTCCCAGATCAGTCTCATAAGAGGGGGACATACGTGTTCCGGCATCCGGCTGAGGGAGCTGCAGATAAATGGTCGTTGTACGTTCCTCAGTGATATCCTGCGGATCGGTACCCGTACAGGCCTGGCAGAGCAGCACCGCCATCACCAGCAGGCTGTAACGCAACACATGTTTTATATCATACATATCTCTGTTCATAGCTATCATATTAAGGTGCAGCAGTTTCACCGCCCCACGATACATTGGCATCTTCCACCGACCAGTCTGTGATCTTCACATCCAGCGTTATTTGTGTTAAACCGTCCATTTCCATCAGTTTATCAGTCAGGGTAGCCTTATATTCATAGCGCTGCCCCATTTCCCACTCACCGTCCGTTGTGGCAAGCGGTGAGGTAAAGCGTTTGACCACCGTCATAGTGCTTCCCGTAGCCTCATCGATTATCTCACGGATAGTAACGGTAAAGGTGACATTCACCCCCGTATTACTTTGAGGAATAACCAGGGCAGGATCAGAAGTGACAGATGATTCGTTTGCTACCTTCAGCGGAGCGGCTACCGGATAGAGGGTAATTGCTCCCGGGATCAGATTCGTCCATGGAGATGCCTCCGTACTGCTGTAATCTCCTTTCACCTGGATCAAAAAAGAGATGTCAGTTACCTCTGCCACATAACCGGTCAGCTGATTGTCAAAGACGAAGGATATATTAGAAAGCAGGTGACTGAAAGTCAGTCCCACCGGATTTTGGCTGGCAATAATCTTATCAGCCTTGATATCTGGTGCCGATGCCGTCATCAGATCGACAGCCGTACCGCCCGTAGCGGAACAGTCAAAATTGCTGACGGAAACCGTTCCATCACCAGCCACGGTGAGTGTAGCCCCAGCCGGCAATTCAGCCGGATATACCGCATGGAAATTATACGTCTTCCCCGGCACCCAATATTCCGTACCCGTGTAAGTACATCCGGAAGCAGTTTTTGTCACCTCCCTGCCGTCGAAAACATTGTTGCCGTCGTACCCGCCCCACACCTTGAAAAGGCTGCCGTCGGGCAAAGTAGTCCCTGTCACAGCCGCACGCGTTTCGGTCTGCACACTGAAACCGACAGGTACAGACGGATCAGCAGCAGGCTCGTCGGAAGAGGAACAGGCTCCCAGCACAAAAACAAGCGGAACAATCCGGGCATATAACTTTTTCATATCTTCTCCTTGAGATTAAATGGCTGCATGAAAATGGATTTCTCCGGGCGGGAATGCCGCCCGGAGAAAAGGGGGATTATGGTTTAGCAGTATTCGTCAAATCGTCACTAGCTCCTGGAGTTGTACTATCCAGCCAGTCACTAACAGTAGTTACAGTAAACTTAATAGGAAACATATTCGTCATTTCAGACGGAGTAAGCTTTATGTTATACTGATAACGGTATCCTTTTACCCATTCTTCAGGAATTCCTGAAGCGGATTCAGCCAACAGTGAAGCTGTTGTAAATGCCTTCCTTGCAACTTCTGAATTATATTTATCATATATTGTTGCTGTAAATGCTGCTGTAATACCACTGCTATAACTTTGAGGAATTACGAAATTCGCATCTGATTTTGTTTGTGTATCAAAAGCAAACGCAGTTCCAGTACCAACTGTATATCCTTTAGATGCAGAAGTTGTTGGTTCACCCCATGAATTATTCGAACTGGTATAAGTAGCCGTATTATTCACAGAAAAAGTTAAACCTTCAATCTTTATCTTATAACCAGCAGGAAAATCTTCTCCTACAAACTGGAAACTAACCTGTGAAAGCAAGTGGTTGAATGTAAGGGGAACAGCATTAGGTTGTGCCGATATTGTAGCATTTGTTTGAACTTCGGCAGGAGTTGCCAATATCAAATCTTTGCCACCTGCTTCATAATCTGTAATAGTAATATTTCCATCCGTTCCAAAAGAGATATCGGATTCTATCTTAGAATTTCCATCAGAATAGGCTGCAAATTTATAATCCTTATTAAGAGCCCAATATTGAACATCGGTAGGCCCTACATTTGTAAAACTTGAATTCGAAACTACAACTTCTGCATTTTCATATACAACATTACTATAATTAGCTCCATTCTTATCTCCGTAACGGCCAAACACATAAAAATTGGTTAAACGTTTTTGTACCCCACTTTCTGTTCCATCCGGTTTAATAATCTCCGTCACCGCCCGAGTCGGTTTTCCTACGAACGATGAGAACCCGATTGCCTGCGGTTCAGGTTGCTCCATTACTTCTTCCAATGAGCAGCTTGCCATTGAAACGGTTACAGCCATTGCTGCCAGCCAAAACTTATTCTTTTTCATATGTCTTAATAATTAGTTAGTTTATATATAGATCGCTTATTTCTCGCTTTTACAAGGGAAGTTCCACTTCTTCGGAGTTTCCCCAGTCATTCACTCCCACTTCAAATCCGCCGGAATGGTTGCCTTCTCCTTCTTCGGGAGTGACCGTCAGTCCCTTAATGAACAACACTCCGCCACGGGGCTGCTCACGCATGCGGTCGGTCACATCCACCTCAAAGGTCTTTGTCTGACCGCTCTTCAGGGCTACCTCCAGCGTCAGGATATTGCGGGTCTGCTCGTCCGCCCGGGGGCGTCCGTTACGCGACTGGCTGTCCGGATTATCCACCCCGTCCGGCGTATAATAATGACCGTTGGGATGTTCATCGGTAGGAATCGGATCGAAGTTGCACAGTCCGAATGAACGTACCACCGCCTCTACCCCGTAATCACTCACTTCAGCATCTTCATACAACACCGTAACCACGTCATCAAGCGTGCGGCGATTGCTCAGATTCACCGTACCTGCCATACCCGACAGAGCTCCGCGTGCCTCGTTGATATATTCCTTGCCATCCTCAAACTCACAGCGTATGATGTAACTGAACACCACCGGATGCATGGCAACATCAATCTCTATAATACGTTCTTCTTCACCGTTCTCCCATTCTTCCAGCTCACGGATATGGAATTCTTCCGAGTAACTGGAAAACAGATAGTCCGGAGGATTTACCGTCGATTCAGCCGGATTGTTCTCCGAATAAGGGCTGCGGGAACGGCTGCGGGTGGTGGCCGTCAGGGTCGACACCAGATCTTCCGTCTCAAAAACAATATACTCCGTATCGTTGTTATGAAGCAGGGCCGTATAAACTCCCGGCTGCAACGTCACTCTTCCTCCTCCCGACGGCAGATTGAATATCTGGCGGTATCCCTCTTCCCGGGTCTCGGTGACCAGTCGCACTCCTTCGGGTTCGGGAGGTGTCACCTTGCTCCAGTCCATGATCCATTCGGGGTTCCATTCTGTTTCCCAGTCAATCAGGTATTCAATGTTCCACTCCAGATGCCAGTTTACCTGAAGGATCAGCGTAGAGGATGAGTCATGCCCCATATACAAATCCTTATGCTTGCAGCCAGCCAGTGCCTGCAGCATCAGTAAAAGGGAATATATAATCACTTTCTTGCCCATATCGCTTCGTCCTTTCAGTTTCTGTCTCCAATATGCCACACCAGAGATATTTCAGCCTTGGTGGGACCTACCCAGTTCATTTTCTTGGTCAGCTGCCACACATACCGCCCGTCTATCGGCAGATATTCCTTGCATTTCCCGTGAAACACTCCCACTCCGAGCGTAAAGTCCAGATTCAGGTTCCGGGCCACGGGCAGGGAATAGCCGTAAGAGATTCCTCCGCCATATCCCCAGTCGTCAACCATGTATCCGCGTCCGCCCAGTTCAAAGTCAAACGTACCGGTCTGGGCATATACTCCTACGTGATGACCGGAACGGTGATAGCCGTAACCGTCTTTCCCCAGCCAGTAGCGTGCCTCCACATCTCCCCCGTAAACGCGCCAGTAATAATGGCGGCGGTCGGTCTTCCACCAGGCATACATCCAGTTGAGGGCTACCGACCATCTTTCCCTGAAGAAAAACTCCAGTCCGATATTAGGAACAAGCGCGGCATCATAAAGCAGATTGGTTTTCACGGCAAAGGGAGGCAGGCGGAAACGTTTCTTTTCCGCAGATGCAGACAGAGCCGGCTGGATCAGATGAGTGCCGGCAGACAGAGGGTTCAGAGTCAGTTGAGTGCCGACAGACAGGGCATGAACCGGCTCAACCGGTGCCAGGTCGTGCACGGAAGCATATACAGTAACGGAAACAGCCCGGAGTTTATATAAATGATGATCTGCCAGATAGGCATAAGCCTGCCTGAATCTCTTGATCTGACGCTCTTTCTCGTCGGCCGGATAATCCGTATCGATGATGGCAAGCAGTTCCTTGCGGGCAGGCTGGTCCGGATCTCCATCCAGAATATTGCGGAAAGCTACCCAGTCTTCACCTCTGGACTCCAGGATCCAGCATGCTTCGGGCAGGCCTGAATACAGGCTCCGCAAATGATGATACACATGCTGCCCACGTTCCGCTGAAAGGCGGTAATTATAGCTGTTGCGACCGTCGGGGGATGCCGAAGAAACAATGACCACAGAGTCGATCATCACCCCGGATACAGACAGAAGCCGGCCAAGCCCTGTCTCAATCTGGTCAAGAACCGCATCGTTGGAGCAGTAAGCCGTATCAACAGTATGACTGTCGATATTGAATAAAAGAGTGTACGACTGATCGGTCTGACGAATAACAGTCTGTTGTGCCAGCAAAGACCCTGCACATACAAACAACATCGCCAGAAGTATCAGACCGGAAAAAAGACTTCCGGGTAACCGATACAAAAGCCCTCTCATTTCCTTCAAACCGTAAGTCACCAGCTTATTTTTTTACAACTGCAAAATAAGTTGGAAATTCTCTCCACAACGTTTCATTTTTACAAAACATTGTGTCAAAAATGCAAATTATTCGGTCTGGAGGGTATGATAGGCCATACGGCTGCGCAAATAATCGGTAGGCGAAACACCCACATATTTCTTGAAACAGCGCAGAGCGGTTTCACGTGAACGGAACCCGACATAGAAAAATGTATCCTGCACACTGACTACCGAACCAGCATCGGCCAGCTTCAGAAATTCTGCAATCCGTTTCCGGTTGATCATGTCTGCAAAATTTTTGTACCCGTCATCCTGAATGGCTTTCGACAGATAACTGCGGTTGGTATTCAGTTCCTGAGCCAGATACGGCAGATCAATGTCAGGATTCCTCCAGATCTGATCATCATCCATCAGACGACGCAGACGCTCAATCAGGGGATCAGTCGGTTCGACATCTGCAACCAGGTCAGGAAGAACATCTGACTTGTCTGATTCTTGTTGAGGATCCTCAGTACAACGGACCTCAAAACGGATAAAGAGTTCCCGGTAGGTTACGGTTACCGCCACTGCCATACATACCAGCAAATGAATGGAACTGACCCATGCCAGTCCTGTCAGCATAAACAGAACAAAACAGACAGAGATGAGCTGTATTTTGACAGAATAAAGAACGATCCAGCTGTGATACACCGTACTTTTCATCCAGTTATAGGGAATATAATACAGGAAAACAGCATAAAAAGAAACTCCCAGAATCAGTGCTGCCAGCCTGAACCACACATTAAACTCTCCTATGTATGTCCAGATATCAGCGAAAGAAGTTAATTCCCTGGCATAAGGCTTCATAAACCAGAGGATTACTCCTAAAACCAGACCGGGCATCAGGAAAAGCAACATGTTCCTCCGGGTAAGCCATCCGTTGCCAATAGCTTCCAGCGGATATAAATAAAGGAATACAATCGCCCAAAGGCCACCGCCCATGTTTGTAACAGGAAGAACCTGGTTTACAATAGGCTGATCAAATGCTGGAGCCAGCAAACGACAAAGAAAGGCAAGTCCGGCAAACAACCAGACCCAGGCTAAAAAAAGACGGGAGCGGTCTCCACTGCGACGACGCATGAAAAGCACTCCACTACTTAACAAAAAAGTCAGTGAAGCCCAGCTCAAAAGAATCTTCAATCCAACCATCGTTTTATTTTAAGTTCCGTGCTTATTTTTTTACTTTGAATTTAAACTATCAAAGGGCTTTTTTCCCTATAATGATACTTAAACCGGATGCAAAGGTAAGAAAAAAATACTGCCTCTTTTTTTGCTTTTTACAATATTTAACTATAAGTAAAATGAATTTATTCAGTGATACAACGACCGCACGATGCAGCCCGATTGACCGCATAATTCCTGCGCAACGAAGGCATAATCCAGCCCGATTGACCGCATAAATTCCGCGCAAAGGCAGCATAAGATCCGCGCAAGAGCCTGTAATCAAACGGTCCGCACGGTACACCTGTTCGGGTACATCATGCGGACCGGTAATTTTCCTCTGAATAATCTTTACTTTCTGCAAAGTTCCGAGAGATAAAAACTATGGAAACGCTCACGGATCTCATCGCGTACTCGGCGGAACTCAGCCTCGATAAACTCGGGCGTTCCTGTGGCATGCGAAGGGTCATCGAAACCGATATGCAGGCGCTTGCCTACCTTCCCCGTAAACGCCGGACAGCTCTCGTTGGCTCCCCCGCACACGGTAATGACGTAATCCCAAGCCTGATCCAGATAGGTACGGACACTGACCGGAGTATGGCTGCTGATGTCGATCCCTGCTTCCTTCATCACTTCCACGGCCTTGGGATTGACCTGTGCGGCCGGTTCCGTTCCGCCGGAATACACCTCCAGCGAGGCGTCAAACGATTGCAGGAAACCATGAGCCATCTGGCTGCGGCAACTGTTTCCCGTGCAAAGTATCAAAATTTTCATAACGCTATAAGTCTTGTAAAGGGTTATAATATGAAATTGAACAGATAGCCCGACAGGATGATGAAAAAGGCTACCGTACCGAAAAAGATCCCGATAAGACGCCAGGTCATCACCTTCTTGAGCAATGTGGCTTCGGGCAGTGACAGTCCCACCACCGCCATCATAAAGGCGATTGCCGTACCCATCGGAATCCCTTTGGCTACAAACACCTCGATGACGGGCACGATACCGGCTGCATTGGCATACATCGGTACGGCCAGGAGAACCGACAGGGGAACGGCCAGCCAGTTGTCCTTCGACATGTACTGCTCAAAAAATCCTTCGGGCACAAAGCCGTGCATGAAGGCTCCGATACCGATACCGATCAGAATATACACCAGTACGCCGCGGACAATCCGCCAGGCATCACGGACAATGGCAGGCAACCGGCGGATAAAGGTGGTGTGATCTTTCTCCCACTCATCTGCCTGAGCCGACGAGTGTGCCTGAATCTGTTTCACCCAGTCGCTGAGATAAGGGGCCAGCCTCATCCGTCCCAGCACGAAACCGCCGATCACTCCCAGCAGGATGCCGCTGACGACATAGATAAGAGTCACTTTCAGTCCGAACGATCCGAGGAACATGGCCACCGCCACTTCGTTGACCAGCGGCGAGGTGATCAGAAAGGCAAAGGTCACTCCCAGGGGAATCCCTCCTTTCACAAACCCGATGAACAGCGGAATGGACGAGCAGGAGCAGAACGGGGTGATGGCTCCGAACAGAGCCGCCAGCAGATACTGCAACCCGTACATCCGGTGCGTAACCAGATAGTTGCGCAAGCGTTCGATCGGGAAATAGGCATTGACAATGCCCATCAGTACACTGATGAAGAACAACAGGATCAGAATCTTGACCGTGTCGTAGAAGAAAAAGTTCACAGCCGTGCCCAGGGAAGTTCCGGCACTCAGCCCGAAAATCCCATAGACCAGCCAGTCTGCAAAATCTTGTATCATGTCACTACCTGCGTTTTCAGATTCCCAGAAGTTTCTTCACGTCACTTTCCGTGGGCACCTGTCCCTTCATCTTCACCACTTCATCCACGACTACGGCAGGAGTGGTCATGATGTTATACTTCATCATTTCCATCAGATCGTCCACCTTGGTCAGTTTCACGTCCAGGTTGTTTTCCCTGATCACTTTCTCAATCACCTGATAGGTTGTCTTGCATCTGCAGCAACCCGGTCCCAATACTTTAATTTCCATCTTTCCAAAAATTTAATCAGTTATTAATCTTGTTTATACATACATTATCCAACAATAATAGATGCCGATGAGAATAAATACGACTCCCACAAGGAGATTCATCCACTTCTGCACCTTCTGCATCTTGCCGTAGAAACTGCCCATCTGCTGCACACTGAAAGCCAGTATCCAGGCAACGGCAAGCACCGGTATCGCCGTGGCTACGGCAAATACGGCCGGCAACAGATAACCGGCTGTCACGGAAGCCGACAGAGGGATCAGCATACCGAAATAGAACACACCGCTTGTGGGACAGAAAGCCAGGGCAAACAGAACCCCTATCAGCAAGGCTCCCCAGCCCCCTCTCTTCGCCAGTCCTTCCGCATTACCGCTGAACCCGAACTGGGGCAGATTCAGTCTGTCGCCCACGAGCATGAACAGTCCGATGACCAGGAGCAGCGGTCCCAATGCCAGTTCACCCCATGTACCGACCACCTTCTGGATGCCGAACATACTGGATCCCTCTTTCAGGATCAGTATCAGTACCACACCGAGCAGAGTGTAAGCCAGAATACGTCCCAACGTATAGAGCAGACCGTTGCGGAAAATCTTCCGCCGGTCCTCAATGTCCTTACCGATAAACCCCACCGCTGCAATGTTCGTGGCCAGCGGACAGGGAGAAAGAGCCGTAAGCAAGCCCAGCAGAAACGCAGTCAGAAGAGGCGTGGAACTGTTGTCCAGCCATGTCTGTAACCAATCCATACGCTTCCCCCGTACTTACTTCAGCATTCCGCTGACCGTTTTCACCAATCCGGCTTTGAACGTATCAGGCGACTTGCGGGCATTGCCGAAAGCAAACTCCTTCTCCAGCACCTTACGCGTGTTGCGCTCAATGGCTATGCAGGTGGCACAACGCTATTTTCCGTGAAAACAAAGCACCTCCACACAGTCGCCGGCTGCTACATTCTGTCCGGCACAGGTTCCCTGACCTTTGCAGGCATCTCCTCCCGCGCAAGTGCTTCCGCCGGCACAGGCACATACCCGATCTTCAGATCCGGATTTTTCCTTTCCACCGCTTCCACAAGAAACCAGAAGCAGGCAGACCAGTCCTAAAGACCATACATTCTTCATACGTTTATCTAAATTTTATGATTAATAATTCACCTTATTAGTAATTCGCCAAACTACGAACATACAGCATAAAAAAGGGGCTTAACGGCAGCACCCTTCTTTCTTGCAGAGAGGCTGACCGAAGAAATCAGCAAACATCCGTCTGGCGATTTCCCAGTTCTCTCTATTAATGCAGTATTTCACTTTCGGAGCTTCAATCTCCCCCTGAATCAGTCCGGCATCCTTCAGTTCTTTCAGATGCTGCGAAACGGTAGCCTTGGCTATGGGCAGTTCCTCGTGGATATCGCCAAAGAAACAGCTTTCCTGACGGGCCAGAAACTGAAGGATAGCCATACGCGCCGGATGTCCCATTGCCTTGGCAAAGCGGGCCATCCGCTCCTGCTCTTCCGAATACTTCTTTTGGATCATCTTTCTTTTCTCTTTTCGTTTGTTGTTCGCAAAACTACGAATAATATTTCTGACTGCAAAAGAAATCTCGCCGAAACTGAGTTTATTAATTATTATTTGTACTTTTGTTCGATTAGTCAAACATATACACATACAGCATCAAAAAGAAATGATCATGAAGAAAAATCTGCTTTTACTGCCAACTCTGGCAATGGCATTGTTCTGTGCCTGCACAGAAAACGTGAACCAACAGGAAAGTACCTGGCCACAGCCCTGCATGGAAGGAAACAGCGGAAACTGGGTTTACAACACCCAGATCAGCGATGAATTTGAAGCTCCCTTCGATACGGCCAAATGGTACGACCACAACCCGACCTGGCTGGGCAGACAGCCGTCGCTGTTCCGTAAGGAAAACGTGCGTGTGGAAAACGGACAGCTGATCCTGACCGGAAAACGCGAGAATGTGGCCGATGCTCCGGAAGGCTACCATACCTTTACTACGGCTGCGGTACAAAGCAAGAAAAAGGTACTCTACGGCTTCTTTGAAATCAAATGCAAGCCGATGAACTCTGCCCTGTCGAGTGCATTCTGGCTGTACACCCAGGATTCCATCAAACAGGAAGAAATTGACATTTTTGAGATCTGCGGACGCAACGATGCGGCTCCGTCTTATGAAAAAATTTATTTCGCTACTTCGCATTACATCCTCAAGAAACAGAACCTGCAGATCAGTGATCACGTGGAACACCTGACAGAAGGCCGCTGGGCTGACCAGTGGATCACAGCCGGACTGAAATGGACACGTGATGAACTGGTGTGGTACGTCAACGGAAAAGAAATACGCCACCGGAAAAACGATTTCTGGCATTCACCTGAAACCATCAATTTCGACAGCGAAGCCTTCCCGAGCTGGTGGGGACTGCCTTCCGACCAGGATAACGGAGGAGAATTCCAGATCGAGTATTTCCGCTACTGGACCGAAAAAGACCAGCCGTCACTGCAGACCGTTTACATCAATGACATGAAAGAATAACTTTAATAAAGATTATATATGAAATACCTGATCGTATCCGATATCCACGGATCCCTGCCTGCTCTGGAAAAAGTGCTGGCTTTCTACCGCGAACAACAGTGTGACCTGCTCTGCATTCTGGGCGATATCCTGAACTACGGGCCGCGCAACGGTCTTCCCGAAGGACTCGACCCGAAAGGCATTGCCGAACGGCTGAACGCAATGGCCGGAGAAATCGTTGCTATACGCGGAAACTGCGACTCGGAAGTGGACCAGATGCTGCTGGACTTCCCGATCCTTTCCGACTATACGCTCGTGGTAGACAACGGCAAACGTCTCTTCCTGACCCACGGACACATTTACAACGAAGAAAAACGTCCCAAGGCTGTCACCGACTGCTTTTTCTACGGACATACGCATCTCTGGAAACTGGAACGTCAGGCAGACGGCGTGGTCTGCAATACGGGTTCGGTGACCTTCCCCAAGGGAGGAAACGTACCGACCTTTGCCACTTACGAAAACGGAACCGTCACGGTGTACCGTCTTGACGGTGAACCGCTGGCCAGTCTCACGCTGGATAAATAAAAACCACAGAGGGTACCGGTTACAACCGGTACCCTACTTTCAGCATCAGATCGTATGTGGAATAGTCCACGTCATCATAATATCTGTAATTCGTCTTCCGGTTAAAGAAACGGTTGGAAAGAACAACGCTCCACTGCTTCCCGAACTGGTAAGCCAGCTGGACGGAAGCGACCGTCAGTCGCGCATTGCTTCTGTCTCCCTGTACATTCAGCGCATTCGGATCGTCTACCGTACTCCAGTCCAGATCCGGATCATACCCCTTCCAAGTAAATATATGATAATTCTCCAGATTCAGCAGCAGAGCAAACCGCCTGTTGCAGATCCA
>OHAO01000983.1_pt1 | contig 20961 bp, 17 predicted proteins | sample 1577151 | NCBI WGS metagenome assembly OHAO01 (sample SAMEA3541585, study PRJEB24748) | human gut metagenome | biome: human gut; feature: human-associated habitat; material: faeces | place: China | collected 2012 | reverse complement strand
GATGATGGATGGAAATGCCCGATTGAATCTGGCCACTTTCGTTACCACTTGGATGGACGACTATGCCCGCCGGGTGATGACCGAAAATATGGACAAAAACATGATCGATAAAACCGAGTATCCGCAAACTGCCGAGATAGAAAGACGTTGTGTGAACATTATCGCTAAATTGTGGCATTCACCCGAACCTCCCTATTGTACCGGTACCAGTACCGTCGGTTCATCCGAAGCTTGTATGCTGGGAGGTATTGCTGCCCTGAAACGCTGGCAAAAACGTCGTCGTGCCAAAGGTTTGCCTACCAATAAACCTAATTTTATCATTTCCACCTGTATGCAGGTCGTTTGGGAAAAATTTGCCATCTATTGGGACGTTGAAATGAGAATGGTTCCCGTGACGATGGAAAAAATTACCATGGATCCGCAGGATGTGGTCGGTATGTGTGATGAAAATACCATTTGTGTCGTTCCGATTCAGGGGGTTACGATCACCGGATTGAATGATAATGTAAAAGAGATCAACGATGCCCTGGATAAACTGAACGCAGAAAAAGGATGGGAAATATGTATTCATGTGGATGCTGCTACCGGTGGTTTTATCCATCCGTTTATCGATCCGGATACCGTTTGGGATTTCCGTTTGAAATGGGTGTTATCTATCAGTGTTTCCGGCCATAAGTTCGGATTGGTATATCCGGGTGTCGGTTGGGTGGTTTGGAAAGATAAACAATATCTGCCCGAAGAGATGAACTTTGCCGTGAACTATCTGGGAGCCAACATTCCGAGTATTTCTATTAACTTCTCCCGTCCGGGCAATCAGGTATTGGCACAATACTACCAGTTCCTGCGTTTAGGTATGGAAGGTTACCGGCAGATCCAGCAGAATTGTATCGATGTATGTCTCTATCTGAAACAACAGTTAAAAGAGATGGGGATCTTTGAATTTTTCAGTGACGATATGCCTAATCCGTTGTTTATCTGGAAACTGAAAAATGATTCTTCCCGGAAATGGACGTTATATGACCTTTCGGATGCTTTGCATGCCCAGGGATGGCAGGTACCGGCTTATACCATGCCGAAGAATATGGAAGATGTCGTGATCATGCGTGTCGTTGTACGGCAGGGAACCGGTAAAGACCTGGCCGATCTATTGGTGAAAGATATTAAAACCAATATTGCCCAGTTGAATCAATTGCAGGAACCGACTAATAGCGCTATTTTGTGGAATAAGAGAGAACCACAAAAGCCCAGAGGATTTAATCACTCCAGATAATCTCTTTTAGAGAAAAGAAGGAGCTGGTCCCCAATGGGACCGGTGTTCCTTTCAAGAATGGATAGGCGTAAAAGGAATCGACAAAATTAGAATGATCGGTACGAATGGATCAGAGCCGCAGATTCGCCGGTCAAAATTCTGAAAGAATTCGCTAACCCAATTTGTAAACCGCTAATCTATCTGAAAAACTTTGCAGACAGATTAGCGGTTTTTATTTATTCTGTCACACAAGAAAGATTCAGATATTCAAACCAGTTGATATTGGTTTTACTTAGAAGGTAAATTGGGGATAAGCCTAATAAAAAGTACCATAAAAAGCTCCGTTTGCTTTCCATCTGGATGCGGGAATGAATAAGGATATGATGAAATTCAATTATCAGGCCGAAAGAATTCATATCGATACCGTTTATCCGAAATGCAAGAGTCGTGCTGCTTACCGAGGAAAAGAGGATAAAGATTGGTATTTGTATCCGGCAAAGTTTGCAGGTAATTAATTTGGGGGATTACGACTTTAGATAAATCGATTGTTTGCATCTTTCGTGTAATTCCGGGAAAAACTCCCGGAATATTTTTTGTAATCGTTCTCCGTGCTCCTGCATAAATAGCGGCGTTTGGGCAGGATCGATCTGCAATCCCCGGTAGCGGGTCATGATTTCCAGGGATTGCTGGATTCCCGTTAGGGAGGCATAACGGCACAATCGGTCAGTCAGGATGAAATGCCATATGAACCCCTGAAAACGTTCCGGCAGGTGGCGGTAGTTCCAGGCTAAGGCGGTATAAAACCTCCGGCTGAACCGTTTGAGGGGAAGACCGGCATAGTCCTGAAACCGGCTGGCCAGGAAATAATCGAACAAGATGTCGTTCACTACAGCCGAATAACGCCCGAAAGTTTCCCGGCCTATCCCTACGGCTTCCCGGACCAACGGATGCCGGTCCGAGAAAGCATCGATTTCGCGGTGTAACAAAATTCCTTGCTGGAATTTCCGGGGATATTGTTTATACCCGTCCCCTTTGACCCCATCCCCGATAAAATTACCGATCTGAATACAACGGTCATTACCCGAAAGGAAAATGTGGGCGAGATAGTTCATAATTCGTTCAGCTTATTTGTAAAGGACAAATTTGCACATTATAAACGATACTACCAAAGCCCCTTTGCGGGTTAAAAGCTGAAAAGATCGTTCAAGGCCTCACTCATAGAAGGATGCGTATAGATCTGATCCCGGAGCGACGAATAGTCTAGTCCGGCTTTCATGACCAGGGCCACATTGTTGATCACTTCGCCCGAATCGATACAAAACAGGGTACATCCCAGAATTTTTCCGTTTTTGGCATTTACGACAGATTTCAATACCCCGTTGGTATTACCTGATACCCGCGCTCGGGGGATGGCCTCGACCGGAATGGTTTTGGTCATCACTTCGTATCCTTTGGCGATGGCTTCTTGTTCTGTCAAACCGATGCGGGATAGAGGTGGATCGATAAATACCGTATATACGACAGGTTCCCGGTCGACAATGGTCCGGCTGCCTTTACCGAACAGTTGATCCCGGATAATCCTGTAATCGTCCTGGGAAATATAGGTGAATTGTTTCCCTCCGCTGACATCTCCCAACGCCCAGATATCCGATGCGGTTGTTTGCAGATATTCGTTTACGATGATCGCTCCATGTTCGTTTAAATGTATTCCGGCCACTCCCGGATCGAGGCTTTCGGTGTTGGGCTGACGGCCTGTCGCTACCAGAACAGCGTTGGCAAAGAGGCTGTGTTCGGTTTTATCGGTCGTATCCCGATAGGTCACTACGGTCTCTTCGTCGGTATCCTGGATCGATTGCATTTCTATACTGAAATGAAATTCTATTCCTTGGTTTTCCATTACTTTCCGTACAGCTTCGGCAATGGTTCTGTCTTCGCGGGATAAAAATTCCGTTGTGTTTTCCAATACGATTACCTTACTTCCGAAAGCCGCAAACATAGAAGCGAATTCCAACCCGATGTATCCTCCTCCGATGATGACCAGGGTTTCCGGTAGCAGGTCCAGTTCCAGGAGTGAGGTACTGGTATATACCCGTCGGCTTTCCCGGATACCTGATATCGGCGGGATCACCGGAAGAGCTCCGGTATCGATAAAGATCCGTTTCCCCTCGATCTCCAGACGGTCTGTTTCGGTGGTCACCCCTATTTTACGGGATGAGCGGAATGAGGCGACTCCTGTATATACCGTTATATTCGGATGGTCGTTGAGCCGGTCGAAATTTAATTTTCGTAAAGCGGTGGTAATTTCGTTTTTCTTTATGATAGCTTTCCGATAAGCTGCTGCCTTTTCTTCAAAAGAAGCCAGATTCAGTTCCTTTATCATTTGGGCCTGATGGATCAATGCTTTGGTCGGAATACAGGCGATATTGATGCAGGAGCCTCCGTACATCGCAGCCGAACGTTCGATTATGGCTACTTGCTGTCCCCGGTTAGCTAAATCAGCAGCCAGTAGTTTACCCCCTTTTCCAAATCCGATAATGATTGCGTCAAAATGTTCCATAAAATGGGTGATTGATTAAAATTTACAGAAATCTCCACTACTTACGAAAATCAAAGGTGAATTGTTTGATTACTCCTTAGAACATCCCTTCCGCGATTATCGTATACAGCAGACAAACGATCACATAAAAATGAAAAATATGAAAACCAGATTGATTCTTTTTATTTTGTTATTCATCAGTGGCTTTGCAATAGCCGGTTGTAAACAACAAAACCAGTATCGTCCCGATGCGAAAATCGTTGCGGCATTTAATAACAAATATCCTCAGGCCGATAAAGTAGAGTGGGAACAAAAGCAGGGGTATTATGTCGCAGAATTCCGGGAAGACGGTATCGAACACGAGGCTTGGTTCGACGGAACCGGTAAATGGGTGATGACGGAAAGTAATCTGAGGTATAGTTCCCTGCCACAGGCCATCCGCGAACAATTCGAGAAAAGTGTTTACAGTACCTGGAAAAAAGACGATATCGACAAGATCGAACGGGCTGGAATGGAAGCAGTGTATATCATCGAACTCGAAAAAGAAGGATTGGATACCGACCTGTATTATGTCGGTAACGGCAATCTGATCAAAACCGTGAATGAAGTGTCTAAAGAGAAACGGAGTTCTTATATGCCTGTCGCTTCGGATATCCAGATTTGGATCAAACAAAAATATCCGGATGCTACCATCATTGAAATGGATAATGAAAAAGGTAAATTGGAAGTGGACATCCTGGATGGAGGAAAAGCTAAAGAATTGATTTTTCAGGGAAACGATTGGTTGTCGACTTCCTGGGAAGTGAGCAAGGCCGAAGTTCCTTCGGTAGTAATGGAAACTTTCCGGCATTCGAATTTTGGAAAATACCGCATCGACGATATTCATTTTTATGAGACGCCGAACAATTCGTATTACTATTTCGATCTGGAACAAGGAAATTCTGAAGTACATCTGTCTATCGATCCTACCGGAAATATCCTACAGTGATCCGATTTATCGGGACGATGAAGGTTAATTTATAAAGTCTGTAAAGTTTATGAAGTCCGAAGAATCCGATGACTATATAAACTTTACAGACTTTATAACTCTGAATTTAATTGGAATAAGGGTCCCGCTTTACGCATGTGTGTGTGTATGTGTGTATGTATGTAAGAAATGCATAAGTAGAATTTATCGTGTGAAATATCATAAAGAGTGTATGAATCGATTTCACCTGATTAGAAGATAATTCCGCGGGACCCTGTCTTTTTATGCAGCCTGTTTCTCTTATATCTGGTCAATTCCCGGCGACGTCACCGGAAGAATCTTTTACGTCCAAAACATTCAAAGATCTTGAATACTAATGATGTAGAAAAATGGAAAAAGTTACTTTTTGAGGAAATTTATTTATCGAAAAGTCCGTTACCGGCTAATTTAATCGACGTTTATTTTCTTCTCAAAACAAACAAATATTTCCTTTTTTTTAACATTATTAAGTAACTCTTATTCAGTCAATAAAGTATTTTGGTTTTGTGACCTATCCCTTTTTACATCTAACTATTTAAACGTCCATTTTTTATTGCAAGGAACTGTTTGAAACAGTACTTGATAGCGATGACAAAAATAGTTTATTTTTTATTATTCGCCAAATAAATTTGTTGATTTCAATTATTTTCTCTTGAAAGGCTTTTTGAAAGCCGGCCGCTCTATTTTTGTTTCTATTTAATTTATCTGAGTTTGTTAATGATATTTTTTGTATTTATTATTGTCGACAACACTAGGTTGATTGGACGGTTGGGAACAAATTTTCCTGTACCGGTGGAGGTATTTCCTGTTGCTCTGGGTCGAGCAGGAAATAAGAAAATTAGGGGCTACGGAAATTATGCTCCGGCTGGCAAAAGGGAAAGACGGACCGGTGGTGACAGAAAACATAATCTGGTTCTGGATGTTCGTTTCCGGGACATCGGTCCCGCATCGGAAAAAGATCACCGGTGTCGTGGAGAGTGGGGGGATATCGGCCCGAAGTGGTAGTTACTGGGTGAGAGTAGGTGGAAATAAACTTTTCTGGGATGATTACGTACAATAAATTCGATGAGATCGTTCATTTGTAAACTTGTATATTGGATTATGTTGAAGTTGTACGTATTTATTTTATGGGCTTTATTGCCGTTACTGACTATGGGAAAGGGAATTCTGATTCAAAATGTCGTGATTTTCGACGGGAAAAGTGAAAAGACCGTCACGGGAAATGTATGGATCGAGGACAATGCGATCCGGAAAGTATCGGCCGAACCGATTGTTGCCGGAGCAGAAGTAGAAGTGATCGATGGGCGGGGAAAATTTCTGATGCCCGGATTGATCGATGCACATTGGCATGCTTATCTGGCTGCTAATACGATGGTCGATTTGTTGACCGCTCATGCTTCTTATACACAGCTGAGAGCCGGAGAGGAAGCCGGGAAGACTCTTTTGCGGGGTTTTACGACGATCCGGGATGCGGGGGGACCGGTATTCGGACTGAAAAGGGCGATCGATGAGGGAACACTGCCGGGACCGCGTATTTATCCTAGTGGGGCGATTATTTCCGAAACAGGCGGACATGCCGATTTTCGTATGGTATACGATATCCCTGAGCCTTTCGATTGTTGCGGCCTGACTCATACCGAGAAAATCGGGGCTGCTATCATCGCCGACGGGGTGGATGCCGTGATCGTCGCTTCGCGGAATAACCTGCGTCTGGGTGCGAGTCAGATCAAGCTGATGGCAGGCGGAGGGGTCTCTTCGTTGTATGACCAGCTGGAAGATGTGCAGTATTTCGAAGATGAACTGCATGCGGCGGTAATGGCCGCCGAGGATGCGGGTACTTATGTGATGGTGCATGTCTATGTGCCGGAGGCGATCCGCCGGGCTATCCGGGCTGGGGTGAAAAGTATCGAACACGGTCAACTGATCGATGAACCGACGATGAAACTGATTGCAGAGAAAGGCGTGTGGTTGTCGATGCAACCCTTTATCGGAGAAGGAAATAATCATTATACCAATCCTGTACAGCAGGCGAAACACGAACTGGTGGTACAAGGCACCGACCGGGCCTATCAGCTGGCGAAGAAATACGGGGTGAAGCTGGCATGGGGTACCGACTTGCTTTTCAGTCCGGCCAATGCACGGAATCAAAACCTGAATATCGAAAAGATGACCCGCTGGTTTTCCAACTTTGAAATCCTGAAGATGATCACTCACGATAATGCCGAACTGTTGGCTCTGTCCGGCCGCCGTAATCCTTATCCCGGTAAACTGGGGGTGATCGAAGAGGGGGCTCTGGCCGATCTGATTGTGGTGGATGGAAATGCACTCGAAGATATAAAAGTGCTGACCGATCCTGGCAAGAATATGCTGTTGATCATGAAAGACGGCAAAATATATAAAAACGATTTATAATATCCGCTACCCCAGAGCCTTTTAGACCGGGATTTTTCCCCGGTTATCGATTAAACACTGCTTTGTATATTTGGAAAAAACAGAGCAGTGGTTAATCGATAACCGGGAGATTTATGTGTGTAGACGATACAGATAATCGGGGTATCCGGGTAGTTTTGTCTTCTAGATTTCAGGATATGAAGGCAGAAAGAAATTATCTTGTAGAGAAGATATAATTGGGGGGCATAAAATTGGATTTATGTTAGGGGATAACGCAAGAACAGACTGGCAACGGTAAGGGAACCGAAATTTACTTGTACGGGATTGAATATTCCCGCCCTTTGGGGCGAACGGTATGTATTTCCACTCCGGAAAAGAGGGGGCGTGCGATATGTTTTCTATGTGCAGAGTCTGGAAGTATAAGTCTACAACTCTATCATGTTTTGGGGATGATCCTTTGTGGTCTTCAGACATTCAATCTAACCTTGCAGTTAATGAAAAAACGTATGGAGTTATCAGTACCAGATTCTGATTTACGACAGCATGAAGATCGTAGTGAAAGAGTCCGGTATTCCGGTTATACATGTCTGTCACAAATGAGGATTCGAATACATTTTCTGATAATTTTTGTTCGATATAGTTGTTTGTTACTGCAATTATTTATTATATTTAAGGCATAAATATAAATTATTATTATGCGTTTGAAATTGGTACTTAAAATTGTGGAAGGAACCGTTTTACCTTGTAATTATATGTATGAATTGTCAAGTTGTTTGTACAAGGTATTGAATGAAGGTAATCCGGTTTTTACTGCCTGGCTACATGATAAAGGATATTGTAAGGAAAAGAAAGCATTTAAATTATTTACCTTTTCGAATTTCTATTTTCCGTGTTTCAGAATCGAGGGGGATCGGATTTTTGTTTTGGCGGATACGGCCCAGTTGATTGTGTCGTTCTATCCGATAGAAGCAATTGATGCTTTTGTAATGGGTCTGTTTAAGAACAGGCAATTGGAGGTTGGTGACCGGAAATCGAGGGTCCGCTTTGAAGTCTTTAACTTAGAGCGGCAGGCTGAGCCGGAATTCACTTCCCGGATGTTTTTTAAAACTCTATCGCCTATGTTTATTGAAGAGCAATTACCGGAAACCCGGAAAGCGATACATCTTTCACCGGGGAATCCGAAGTTTGCAGAATTGTTGCATTTGAATCTGCTGGATAAATACAGGGTGTTTTATGGACAGGAACCCGATCCGTCCTGGCCTCTGACCCGCTTGCATTTGTTGTCTGAGCCCAAGCCTAAAACAATTGTGCTGAAGGTAGGTACTCCGGAGGAAACCAGAATGAAAGGATATACTTTCCGCTTTGAGCTGGAAGGACAGCCGGAATTATTGCGTCTGGGTTACGAAGGTGGTTTCGGACGATTGAACAGCCAGGGATTCGGTTGTGTGGAAGTGTTGAAACAGTGATAATAAGTTTAGTGTGTGTGGTGTTTGAGTTTTTATTCTGTTGTAAACGGGAAAACAAAACTTTTAACTCCTTGTTTGGGTATCCAGGTTGTTTTGGGTGAATTTGTAATAGTAGTGGGATAGAATTGAAATAACCCGCCGATGTCCATCGGGATACCGTAGGTACTTATTTTAATTGACCTAAGTAGATTTTTACAGAATGAAAATAAAACAATAATATGCTTCAGGAAATTAATAACTTTATGAATAGTTTGCCTGCTGAGTTAAAGCAGGCGGGGCTGAAGCCTAAAGAAGGACTGCATGTTTTGCTGAAAATCCAGGAAAAGGAGGGAACTCATTTTATGGACGAACAGTCTGTCTGCCGGGTTTGTCTGACCCGGAAAGCGACAGAATTCGATTATCCTTTTTTACAGCATTGTGCTGAGCTGGCTCAGGTGGGATGGTGTGTGAATACCAATAAATGTTTCGATCTTCCGGCTAAGGGGCTGCATTCCTGTTCTCCTTATTGCATTGCCTTGAAACGGGAATCTCTGGAAGGAGGAGGAAAATATGCGAAAGATAAGACTAAAATCTACGACCGTATCGATACTTATTTTGCTAATGCTTTATCCTACGTCGAAGAGGATAGCGAGAAAGAAAGAATAAGGGTTTTTCAGCATTTTATCAACTCCAAAGAGAAACTGAATGCTTTATTTGCCTGTTTTCAGTCAGAGGTTGATGAAGTCAAGGATAAGGAGTACATTATTCTTTATTTGGAGGAGGAGATGGAAAAATATCGCCGGGTTCATGAAAAATATTTGTCGGACAAATTATTCAATACCAATGAATACAATATTTCGGTAGAAAATCAACTCTATGGGACCAGCGATTTCCTGAATGGATTTCCAACTAAAAAGCCTTTTTTATCCCATCAGTCGGCTGTTTTCGATATTGCCGGGCGGATTACCGGAGAGATGGCTGGAAATCTCCATGATTTTCAGGAAATCATGCGCCGGAATGTTTTACCCCGTCCTTTGCCGTTGTTTGTTTACCGGGAAGAGTTGCAGACCGAAATGCTTGCGGTTTTCTCCCGGTATTTGGCGGATGGCAAGAGGATCGGTTATCAGGAGATCATACGGGAGCTTTATAAAAATCATCAGGACGATATCGGTGATTATTATTTATTGTATTACTATGGCGATACGGTTTGTGATTTCGATTTTGTTTCCCGTTTCCGCTATCGTTTGCAGAGTGGGGATAAAGAAGGTTGGATGGTAAAAGATCATTTTCAGATCGGTTTTACGGAGAAAATAAGCCATGTATTTGAGTTGGAGGAAAAAGTATTACGCGAAATATTTAATAACTCGTTGATTACACGAACGAAAGCCGGAGATACACAACGTAAATATTTCGATGAATTAGAACCGAAATACTGTAAATCGGAAAATAACTATTTATTGGTATTGAAGTATCGGCAAGCTTTTTATGATTATATCTATAAATCCAGATTACAGGCTGTTACCCGTCCTATGTTCGATCATATTTTATTGACCGGTATTTTGGAGGATATCCGTTTGGATGAATTAAAAGGAAACCAGCATACCCAACGCTGGGGGATTTTGTCTAAAATGAACATTTGGTTCAGTTTGGCTGAACGTTTTGATTTACAATTTAAAAATACAGATACTATGGCAAGTAAATTGGAAGAACAGAGAGTGTTTATGGTTGCCTTATCGCAAGGTGAGGCTATATTGGAAAACGACGAACAATATGCTTTTGCAGCCGGACAGGTGATTTACTATTTATTACATAAGAGTAAGACGGCAGACAAAAGTTATAAACGGCTGGAGCCTTTTTTGCAGCAGGTGCACGCCTCTGAATTGAATAAAGCGATTGCCCGGCTTTTCGATACCTATAAGCATGAGAATTTTTCAGGCAATTTCCGTCATCCGTTTGCATCGGTTATGGCCTATCAGACCCAAGCGAATATGCGGGACTACCTGCCCATGATGCTGGCCGGGATTTTTTCGGATAATCTGCTTTTTAGCGTTAATAAATCAGAAGAAACAAATGAAGAAAACTAACTTAAAATAAAACATTATGAGTAATACATTTAAAAACAGAGTGTTTGGTTGTGTGGTAATCAAATCTGTCAATTCCAATTATAATGCGGACTTTTCACATCAGCCCCGTACTTTGCCCGATGGGTCGGTATATGCAACAGATAAAGCATTGAAATATACCGTTCGGAATTATATAGATAAAAATTATCCGGAAGACAAGGTATTTTATTTTAAAAGCCTGAATGGAGATATGCAGCCCCGGGATTTAGACCAGAATTATGCCCGTTTCTTCGGCGATTATCCGAAAGCGGATAAGAAAGAGGCGGTCAAGGCGCGTAAAGTGATTCTGGGAAATTTGTTGAGCTGTCTGGATGTACGGTTATTTGGCGGAACTTTTGCCAGTAAAACGGCCAATTTGTCTATTCATGGTGTTGTACAACCGACGCATGGGGTGAACCGATATGTGGAAGGGATTATCTATTCAGAGCAGATTGCTTCGCCTTTCCGGAACTCCAATGATAATAGTACGGATTCGATGCAAACGACTTTAGGAACCCAATTTAAATTACAGGAAGGCCATTACGTACATCATTTTTCAGTCAATCCCGGTAATTTAGACGAACTGACTGAATTTGTCGATAATGGAAGATTAACGGGGGAGGATATTGCCAAATTGAAAGAAGCTTTACGTTGCGGAGTGACATATTATGATTCCTCTTCCAAGGCAGGAACGGAGAATGAGGCCTTGTTGTGGGTGGAATTGAAAGAAGAGTCGAAGCTGGTATTACCCTCTTTCGTGGATTTGATAGAGGTAAATGCAGAACGGGAAATTGATTTTGCGAAAGTGAGTACCTTATTGTCCAAAGAAAAAATCAAAAATGAGATCTCAAAAATTGAATTGTTTTACAATAAGGGAATTACAAAAGTGATTCATCTGCCGGAAGGAACGGTCGAACTTGAATTGAACGGGTTATGAATAATCAACGACTGATTTCATTTGATATACAGGCTGATTTCGGTTTCTTCAAAAAGCCCGATTACAATGATGGGGTGTTGCTGACCTATAATATGTTACATAAGCCCGCCCTGTTAGGCATATTGGGGGCTATTATCGGTTTGCGGGGTTATCGGAAAAAAGGAGAATGGCCGGAATATTACCAGCGGTTGGCTGCCCTCCCGGTGGGAATAGAACCTTTGGAGGGGAGACATGAGAAAGGGAATTTTCAGAAAACGATAGTCAAGTATACGAATACGGTCGGATATGCTAATCAGGATGGTAACCTGCTGGTTGAAGAGAGTATGCTGATTCGTCCGGCCTATCGCTGCTATCTTTTGTTGTCGGAAGAGCATCCGGATCACCGGAAGTTGTACGAGTATATCCGGGAAGGATGGGCCGAGTATATTCCCTATTTGGGTAAAAATGAATATCCGGCCTGGTTCGGAGATTCGTTCCGGGAATATGCTTTTAAAACTTTTGTACCGGAAACTGATTTTCGGGTTTCATCCTTGTTTATCAAAGAAGGAGTATTGAAAGGACAGCAGGTAAAGGCCAGTTTTTCGTTTTCGCTGAAAGGCATAGTGAATCGAGGTAGTTTTGTGTATTTCGAACGTTTGCCTGTTGGTTTTCATCCGGTTCTGATGCAATATGAATTGGCCGACTTCGCTTTTACGGATTGGACCTTACAGGCTGCCACGCAGATGGTAAATTTGTATCAGCTGGAAGAGGAAGGAAAGATTGTTCAATTGTTTTGAATATGAAAGACTGTAAAGAAATAATTCAGGGCCAGATGGAGTTATTGTTCGGCAGGTTGAAAAATGATTCTTATCTGGCACATATTTGTCCCGGAAAATCTGCCGAATCTTTGCAGGAACATACGGCCAAAGTGGTTGAAAGGGCTTGTTGGCTGATCGGCAAGCACGGTTTGGAGAAGGTCGTCGATCGTTTGATTCCGGGGATTGCCGGAAAATACTCGGAGAATGTGCAGGAAGAGTTGAAACGGATGTTTATGGCGGTGTTTGTTTTTCATGATACAGGTAAGGTAAACGATAATTTTCAATATTCCAGGATGTTGAATCGGTTGTTTAAACATCGGAAGACGGAAATATTGGTACCTGCCTATGGACATTCGTTTTTGAGCGCCTGGCTGTTTCTGGCTTTTGAATTGGACCGTGTGTGGCAAGATCCGTGCCTGACGGAGGAAGAAAAAAAGATGCTGTTTGTCTATGCTTTTTTCTTTGCCTATGTTATCCGGCAGCATCATAGCGGCGGTTTGGGATGTGCCGATGAGGAGGAGTTTTTTAATTCATTTGCCGGGGGATATGAAGAATTGCATACTTATCTGACGGTTTGGGGATATGAAGGGGATTTTACTTGTGTCGAAGCTGTATTCGAGCATATTGTTGCTATCCGAAAGGAAACGGATGCGCAACGGGAAGCTTCTTTTGCTTTGTATGCGCTGATTAAATTGAATTCTTCTGTTCTGACGGCTGCCGATTATCTGGCGACTCATGCATATATGACTGGGAGACAGGTGAAAGAGGCCGGAATTTTTGAAGACCGTCACCGGGTAGAGGAAATGATCGGGCATCTGCGAAATTACAAGCATAACCGGGGGATATATGAACAATTGGATAAATTTGTTTTTGAGTATCCGCAGGAAAAATCCGGTGATCACTTGAATCGGCTGCGAACCGGAATGGCTGTGGAAGTCATCCGGACCGTTCGTGAACATTCTGATGATCGTTTGTTTTATATTGAGGCTCCGACGGGAGGGGGAAAGACAAATTTATCCATGCTGGCGGTGACTGAATTAATGGCCGTCCATCCTGAGATTCAGAAAGTATTTTATGTATTTCCCTATACGACTCTGATTACCCAGACAAATCAGACACTGAAAAATGCTTTGGGCTTGACTTCTACGGAACTGGCGGAGTTACATTCCAAAGCCGGATTTAATGAAAAAACGGAGGAAAGAGAGGATGGACTGTATGCGGATAAAAAGCAGGATTATATCGATCGTTTGTTTGCCCTTTTTCCTGTGTGCGTTATGTCGCATGTGAAGTTCTTCGATATGTTGAAAACAAACCGGAAGGAAGCGAATTATTTACTCCACCGCCTGGCGAATGCGGTGGTGGTTATCGATGAATTGCAGACCTATAATCCGCTTTTGTGGGATAAAATGTATTATTTGATTGAACATTATGCCCGCTTTTTTCAGGTTCGTTTTATTCTGATGTCCGCGACTTTACCTAAGATCGGTAAACTGAGAATTCCTTTGAAGGAAAGAACCGGATTTGTGGATTTGTTGCCTCAGGCAAAATCTTATATGCAGAATCCAAATTTTGCCGGGAGAGTGGAGTTCAGGTTTGAGTTGTTCCAGGAAGAGATCGATATGAACGATTTAGCGGATTTTGTTCTTGGGAAATCAGTGGAATATCGGGATAAACCGGGGAAGAACGGGACGGTTCATACCATAATAGAGTTTATCACTAAAAAATCTGCCGCGGAATTTTATGCTTTCATACAAGAAAAGGAGCCCTTTTTTGACGAGGTATTCCTTCTCTCCGGGACAATTCTGGAACCCCGGAGGCGGGAAATTATCAATGAGCTGAAAAATCCGCTCAGCCGGAAGAAAAATATATTGCTAATCACGACACAGGTTGTTGAAGCTGGGGTCGATATCGATATGGATTTAGGATTTAAAAATATATCCTTGATCGACAGTGATGAACAGTTGGCCGGGAGGGTAAACCGGAATGCCTGTAAAGTGGGCTGTGAAGTCTATTTGTTCCGACTGGATAATGCAAGTGTCTTGTATGGAAAAGATAAAAGATATCAGATGGTCCGGGAACAAATTTCTGTCGGTGAATATGAACGTATTCTTCGTGAAAAAGATTTCGGATGTTTGTATGAATTGGTTTTTGAGAAGATAAATTGGATGAACGAACAGACTTATGTGCAGAATTTCCGTTCGGGATTTTTGAGATTTGTCGAAGGGTTGGATTTTCAACAGGTAGATCGTAATTTTCAGGTAATCGAGCAGCAGAATGAAACTGTTTTTGTCCCTATACCGTTGCCGGTAGAAGTGGATTCGATGACAGAAGGTGTTAAAGAGCGTCTGTTTTCTGACCGGGAACTTCAATTTCTGGAAGATTTTGGGGTTGTGCCTTGTGAGGGACTGTTGGATGGAAAGGAAGTGTGGGAGGTGTACGAACGTCTCGTATATCGTGATCATCCTGCAAAATTTGATCTGGAAGAAAAGGTCGGTTTTAAAATCATGCAGCGGATATTGTCGTGTTTTACTTTTTCTTTGGTTGGTTATTCGAAAGAATTGCAGGAGTTGAAAGGGGGGACGGGGGAAGAAAAGTTGGGGTATTTTTATTTATCCCATTGGGAAGATGAGGGGGTGAACGGAAAATTGTACGACTATAAAATGGGATTGAATAACAGAGCATTGAAAGATATAACTTTTATATGATAAATGTGACAGGAACTTTGATTAATCTTTATCAGGTGTGTAAACGGGAAACGTGGTTACATGCCAATGGTATCCGGATGGAACATACCTCGGATGTAGTCACGGAAGGAAAGCTGGTACATGAGACTTCGTATCCGAACCGGGCAGCCAGATATGAAGAAGTGAGAATCGGTGGTTCTGTGATTGATTTTTATGATCCGAAAGAGAAGGTGATTCATGAAATCAAAAAATCTACATCGAAAGAGGAGGCGTATATCTGGCAGGTGAAATATTATTTGCTTTTGTTTGAACGGGAAGGAATAGCCGATGTGGTGGGGATGTTGGAATACCCTTTACTGAGGGAGACGATGCGGGTGGAGTTGGAAGAGGGGGACCGGGAAATATTGCGTCAGATGGAGGTGGAGATCCGACAGCTGATCGGGGAGGAGGCATGTCCGCCTGCTTTATCCAAAGGAAAATGCGGAGCCTGTTCATATTATGAATTTTGTTATTCCGGAGAAGGGGAATGAAACAGGGAATAAATGTTTTTTAATGGACTTAAAATTGTTTTATGAAAAGGACGTACTATTTATTTAATCCCGGGCGGTTGAGCCGGAAGGATAATACGCTGAAATTTACTCCGGTAGACGAAGAGGGACAGGAAGGGCAACCCCGTTACATTCCTATTGAAACCGTAGATAATCTCTTTGTATTCGGTAGTTTGGATACCAATAGTATGATGTACAATTTTCTGGGTAAGCATCAGGTGGCGGTTCATTTTTTCGATTATTATGAACATTATACCGGTTCGTTTATGCCTAAAGATTACCTGTTATCCGGCAAGATGCAGATTGCCCAGATGAAGCACCATATCCGGCAGGAAAAACGGATGGCAATTGCCCGAAGTTTTATCGATGGGGCAGCGTTTAACATGTTGAAGAATCTGAGATATTATACGAATCGGGGAAAAGATACCAGGCAACAGATTGAACGGATAGAAGCCTATATTCCATTGATTGCTACTGCAACCGATATTCCGATGTTGATGGGAATCGAGGGGAATATCCGTCAAACCTATTATGAGGCATTTGATACGATTATCGATGGTTTTTCCATGGGAAACCGGACAAAGATGCCACCTTCCAATGAGGTGAATGCGATGATTTCTTTTGCTAACAGTATGTGTTATTCGTTATGTCTGGATGCCATTTATCATACCCAATTGAATCCGACGATCAGCTTTCTGCATGAGCCGGGGGAAAGGCGTTATTCTCTGGCTCTGGATATGGCAGAAATCTTTAAACCCATATTGGCGGACCGATTGATTTTCTCCATGTTTAACCGTAAACAGTTAAGGGAATCGGATTTCGATCAACACTTAAATCGATGTCTGCTAAAGCAATCTTCTATGAAAAAAGTAGCCCAGGAATGGGAAGAGAGGACGAAAGAGACGATAAAACACCGGAAGTTGGGAAGAAGTGTCAGTTACAGGCATTTGATTAAATTAGAATGTTATAAACTGACCAAGCATTTATTGGGGATGGAAGAATATAAACCTTTGAAAATGTGGTGGTAATGTATGTCATTTTAGTATATGATGTCGATCAGAAGCGGACGGCTAAAATGTTGAAATTGTGCCGGCGTTACCTTTCATGGATACAAAACAGTGTATTTGAAGGGGAGATTTCAGAAGTACAGTTGAAGCAATTAACATCGGAAGCCCGGAATCTTATGGATGAAAAGGATAGTTTGATTTTCTTTAAAAGCCGGGACGAAAAATGGCTGGAAAAAGAGATTATAGGAGATGAAAAAGCCAGCGTTTCTAATTTTTTATAGCGTCGACCTTAAAAAAATGATTGGGGGTTGAGAGAGTAATTACAATAGAAATGGAATAATAGTTCTTTGACATGTTGAAAATGAATAATTTAAAAGTTGTTGTCGAAGGTCAGGGTAAATTTAAGAATTGAAGGTCGACTGCAAATGTTTGTAAAAAATGAGAATAAATGGATGATAAATCATTGATTTTGAAGTATATTTGTTGGCGTTTTTAACGGCTTTTAATTGAACTAAGGTAGAATTGAAACTAATTTCAATATTCCTTTTGATGAATTCGACGCAATCTTTTAATTGAACTAAGGTAGAATTGAAACTTGTGGTATACCTGTTTTGGATTCGCCCTAAAATCACTTTTAATTGAACTAAGGTAGAATTGAAACCATATTGATAAATCACCGGCATCTTAGCGCCGTAACTTTTAATTGAACTAAGGTAGAATTGAAACCCCTCCACACCGAGCAGGATCAGATCCGGAGGATGTCTTTTAATTGAACTAAGGTAGAATTGAAACACTTTAACCATTCCCCGGCTTCCAGGTATCAACTACCTTTTAATTGAACTAAGGTAGAATTGAAACTTACAAATATATCCAAAGAAAGAGCCAGAGTGTAATCTTTTAATTGAACTAAGGTAGAATTGAAACTTAAAAATTTGTTTTCGATGAGCAAAGCTCTATATTCTTTTAATTGAACTAAGGTAGAATTGAAACTTTTTATGATAGTCAAATCGTTTGCTGGCTTCTTGCCTTTTAATTGAACTAAGGTAGAATTGAAACTAATTTCAATATTCCTTTTGATGAATTCGACGCAATCTTTTAATTGAACTAAGGTAGAATTGAAACTTTAATAAACTACAATTTATTGAGCTTCCTAAATCTCTTTTAATTGAACTAAGGTAGAATTGAAACCATTTTCGATTTGTAAGAAGTCCGGATCAATCGCTTTCTTTTAATTGAACTAAGGTAGAATTGAAACTGTTTTGCGGGGGCTGGACCAAAAGGGAACAATGCGCTTTTAATTGAACTAAGGTAGAATTGAAACTCAGTAAAAGCAGAATTATCAAAGCTGAATAGAATACTTTTAATTGAACTAAGGTAGAATTGAAACATAAAGGACGCCTCTACGAGAGAAAGTTATATCCGTCTTTTAATTGAACTAAGGTAGAATTGAAACTTTGCTGCGATGTCTATGCGAAAAGATGAAATTGCAGCTTTTAATTGAACTAAGGTAGAATTGAAACAATGTTGACTTGGGTATTATTCAGGAAATTGTTCCGCTTTTAATTGAACTAAGGTAGAATTGAAACAAAATCCACCGTCGCAATAATCGCCGTTTTCGGCGTCTTTTAATTGAACTAAGGTAGAATTGAAACATGAAAAAATCCAATGCGCCATACTCACACGGGCGGCTTTTAATTGAACTAAGGTAGAATTGAAACACCGTAATTCTTTGGAGGCGCATTTTAACGATACCCCTTTTAATTGAACTAAGGTAGAATTGAAACGTATTTGCGCATCGTATTTGGCGTTTATATCCGCTTCTTTTAATTGAACTAAGGTAGAATTGAAACTTGTTACGCCCATAGAACGAACCGGGACAATTTCAACTTTTAATTGAACTAAGGTAGAATTGAAACATCATTAACCCCAATTTGCGTGACCGTGCGTTTGCGCTTTTAATTGAACTAAGGTAGAATTGAAACATAATTCCTCGTTGCTCATGGTCGTACAATTTTATCCTTTTAATTGAACTAAGGTAGAATTGAAACTTTTGACCCCGGCGGTTTTGTTCAACTCCAAAATCTTCTTTTAATTGAACTAAGGTAGAATTGAAACATGTATGCGCCGGAACGAATGTACGTGCCGTAATCCTTTTAATTGAACTAAGGTAGAATTGAAACATATTTCGTTCTTCAATGCCTCGGTATTCCGGTTGTCTTTTAATTGAACTAAGGTAGAATTGAAACTTTTGGCGGTTGCCGCCGCCTTTTGGGTGCAACACCTTTTAATTGAACTAAGGTAGAATTGAAACATTCTTGACTATCGTTGTGTAAACGGGTGCGTACAACTTTTAATTGAACTAAGGTAGAATTGAAACTTGCTAAACAAATCCCAATTAACAGGGACACAATACCTTTTAATTGAACTAAGGTAGAATTGAAACATGTATTGGCGGACGTCCTTACGGCAAAACGGTTGTCTTTTAATTGAACTAAGGTAGAATTGAAACACATTTCGTCGGCGAAATTGCGGGCGACCTCCTTTTCTTTTAATTGAACTAAGGTAGAATTGAAACTCGTTGATTAACTTTTGCATTGTGATATTAAACGCTCTTTTAATTGAACTAAGGTAGAATTGAAACAGATGAAGACTGGAAAAGTGACGGTAAAGTATGGGACTTTTAATTGAACTAAGGTAGAATTGAAACTAAACCAAAACCCCAAATAAAGAACTAAGTAGAAATCTTTTAATTGAACTAAGGTAGAATTGAAACAGCTGATGACATGGGAGTGATAAGGGGAAACCCGGCTTTTAATTGAACTAAGGTAGAATTGAAACAGGAGCTGCTTGATAAAGGAGAAAAAATAACTGTATCTTTTAATTGAACTAAGGTAGAATTGAAACTCGGTTGTATTGATAGTATAGGCAAGAGTTTGGCTTTCTTTTAATTGAACTAAGGTAGAATTGAAACTAATCTGCAACGTGTTGGTTGCACGGTCAAACCAGACTTTTAATTGAACTAAGGTAGAATTGAAACATTTTGTTCTGCATCTCACGCATTTCAGCAGCACGTCTTTTAATTGAACTAAGGTAGAATTGAAACTATCTCAGACACAACGGATGGAATTTCAATAAAAAACTTTTAATTGAACTAAGGTAGAATTGAAACAATTGTAGGTCAGGCTACCGCACCTCTTGGAGCCGCCTTTTAATTGAACTAAGGTAGAATTGAAACTTGCTTGGGAAGCAGCAGGATTTAAGGAAAGAAGCAGCTTTTAATTGAACTAAGGTAGAATTGAAACTTCTTTTCTTCTTCTTTCAGACCAAAAGTATTTAATCTTTTAATTGAACTAAGGTAGAATTGAAACTTTTTTATGCGTAACTTTAAAGTGTAAAAGAAAGAGCTTTTAATTGAACTAAGGTAGAATTGAAACTTATGAAAGCAATGAATTTCTACACCGCAAATGGTTGCTTTTAATTGAACTAAGGTAGAATTGAAACCAATTGTGATTATCTTTGCCTTGTGATTAGGTGAAAACTTTTAATTGAACTAAGGTAGAATTGAAACTCGTTCCAACTCCTTTCGGTTCTACGAATATCAGGCTTTTAATTGAACTAAGGTAGAATTGAAACAATTGAAAAATAAACGTTTAAAGCAAATAGATGATGCTTTTAATTGAACTAAGGTAGAATTGAAACAGGAGTGCGGAACGTGGTTATATGTCCACGATGAACCTTTTAATTGAACTAAGGTAGAATTGAAACAACAATCACCAAGGAACCATATTTTAGGTCAAGGATCTTTTAATTGAACTAAGGTAGAATTGAAACAAAATAATCAATATTCGATTTAAACGAAGATAATCTCTTTTAATTGAACTAAGGTAGAATTGAAACAATTGTTTTCCGATATATTCTGCGTCATCAGATGTCTTTTAATTGAACTAAGGTAGAATTGAAACATAGCGGATGGTGTTTCTTTGTGTATATAATCATAACTTTTAATTGAACTAAGGTAGAATTGAAACTGTCTTGAATATTTTATAGTCAAAAAAGTACGTCCGGCTTTTAATTGAACTAAGGTAGAATTGAAACGATGCTCCCTATACTGCATATTATTCTAACGTAAACTTTTAATTGAACTAAGGTAGAATTGAAACCCGTAAACTCCAAATACAACCCCTTTATAGAGCATCTTTTAATTGAACTAAGGTAGAATTGAAACTCTTCTTTTAATACCTGTATTTCTTTTACTTTAA
>OHAO01000982.1_pt1 | contig 20970 bp, 9 predicted proteins | sample 1577151 | NCBI WGS metagenome assembly OHAO01 (sample SAMEA3541585, study PRJEB24748) | human gut metagenome | biome: human gut; feature: human-associated habitat; material: faeces | place: China | collected 2012 | reverse complement strand
GAGCTGGTTGGTCGTCTCGTTGAGAATCTGTGTCGACTCGCGCCAGATCAGCGCCATCGCCTTATCCGACTTCACGAGGCGGAAGTCGGCGAGGTTGCGGTTGTGCAGCCCCATCGCTCCCAGATCCTCAATCATGCCGTCGGTAGAGATGCTGTAGAGATGCACGTCGGTCTTCACCTCCGTCGTGTCGCCTTCCTCAGATACGCCACCTTCTCTCACGAGAGCCGCTCCGAAGAGCTTGCCGCCGAAGCTGACGAGCTGCGGCGACGACGCCTCGATGTTGTTCTCCACGAGCATCGGACTCTCGTCGTCGCCCGAGTAGCCTATTGCAGCCAGTGTGTGCTCGGTTTCGAGACCGCCTCCCTCGCTGGTGTTTCTTCCGAATGTGGCGAGCATGTAGGGCTTTCCGTCGAGCATAGCCATGGCATAGTCGCTCACGGAGTTGCCCTTCACCGTAGAAGCCAGTCGTACAGCCTCGCCCCACTTGCTGCCGTCGTAGCGGCTCATGTAGAGCGCACCGCTCACCATACCCGCCTTGTCGGCGTCGGCATAGTCGGAAGCTACGAACTCGCCGCCCTTCCATGCCACAACAGCCTTGCCGTCATCGTCGATAGCCGTGCGCGGCATGTAGTTGGCAGGCTCTGCGCCGGTCAGCATCACCGGTGTTGTCCAGCCTGCGCCCTTGTTCACCGAAGCCTTTATGCCCATGTGTTTAGGAGCCTCGGTCTCGTCGGTCATCTTGTCCGCATCGGCTGTAGACACCTCGTAGGCTATGATGCCCTTGCTGTCGGTGCTGCTCACGTCGGCTGTGACGATAGGTTCACCGTTGCCGCCGTTGAAGCTGTCGCCGTTTCTGAACATGATGTGAGCGTCGCGCATATCCTCGGCGTTTATCTTATAGTAAGCCAGGTTTTTGCCGCCGAAGAGGTAGCGCGGTTCGGCGTAAGTGTCGATGTCGCGCAGGATGATGCTGGTGTTCTCCGGCGCTGCCGACAAGCGGAGCGGGCGGTAGACCGAACTGCGCAGCACGCTTTGCGTCTTCTCCTCGTTATGGTCGGCTACCCAAAGCGGGTTGTCAGAGTTGTTGGGGTCGTACCATTTTTTGTTGAACGAGGCAAGTGTGGCTTCCTTTCTCACCTTCCACCACAGGAACTTGGCTTCGGCGAAAGCCTTCACCTTGCCCGATACCTGCATGCGGCTACCTGAGTAGGTGTATGATGAGGGCACGCCTATCTCGGGCTTGGTCTGCATCGAGTCGTATATCCTGCGAGCGCCCTGCAGATACGGACGGTAGCGCACCTCGGAGTCGAACGATGCCGAGAGCGAACCCTTCACGCCGCAGATAGCACGGGCGATGTATATATCGATGCCCGCACCTACCGACAACGAGGTGTTCATAGATACGGTGGTGTGCTGCACCATGTCGCAGAGATACTTCGCGTTCTTGTTGACAGCCCATCCCTGACCCGTAGTGTCGGGAGCGGCATCGATGGCAGCATACGTGCTAAGTTCGCCGCCGAGCGTCAGGTTAGAGCGGAAGAACGGTGTGTAGATGCCGCCGTTGAAGAAGCCCGAAGCCTCTGCCTTGATGCCCATGCCTACAGCCTGCGGCACCCAGTAGCCTCGTGCGTTCTGCGAGAGACGACCTTCGAGCCATCCTCTCACACCCACGAAAGCTGTAGAGAAGCCCAGAGCGCGGTCTTCGCGTTCGTACTCGGTATCGTCGCGCGTTATAGTGCGCTGTATGTCGAAGAAGAGCTTGTCGATGTCGCTCGCCATGTCGGTCTTGTCCACCAAGTCCATCACCGGTCCGCCTGGCAGGAAGTTGTACGACAAGATGCCGCGCACCACGATGTCGTTGTTTATACGCTGCACGCCGATGTTGAACGGCAGCAATGCGCCCTGCGTAGGCAGTTCGATGTCGAGACCGTCGAACTTCTTCGGGTTGTATGCCGCAGTGTTCTTCGGCATGTCGATACCGAACTTGCGGAAAGCGTCGTTAAACTGGTCGAGGTCTTCCAGGTTTGCCATGCCGCTGATGCGCTCTTCGCCCACAGGAGCCTCGGTCTGCGCCTCCGAAGCCAGATACATGCTGTTCTCGGTGAGGTTCTTGAACGTGCCGAGCATTATTTCGTGACCCGTAGACAGCGACAGATAGAGAGTGTCTTCCTGTTCGGGCTGCACCACGATGTTTTTGGGTGAGAACACGTAAGTGACGAGCGTGTGCTTGTAGTTGGGGTCGTGCAGATAGCGCGAATGCAACTCGTCGTCCTGACTGTAGTATTCTTTCTTGAATCCGTGAATCTCTCTGTCTTCAGCCCAAATGCCAGCCGCTTTCTGTTGTGTGAAGACGTCCAGACGATTCATCGAATAGATACGCGGGGCTATATACAGACGCCACGATTTGTTCTGCTTCTTCGATTTCAGGTTCAGGTACGACATCACCGGACCGAATACGTTGTCGTCGGTTTTGCCGTATTGATTGTGCGAGATGTTATAGCTCGTGTCGTAGAATGCCACTGTAATGGCGATGGTAGGCACGTCGGCTGTCTTGCTTTTGTCCCAGTCGAGATATGTCTTCGGCTGGAAGCTGCCTTCGTACGCCATCTTGGTGTTAGCTCCGCTATAGCGCACCGACTGCCACGGCAGTTCGCTGTTATCCGCGTACTTGTCTTTTATGGTTTCGATGCCTGGCGTGCGGTAGTAGACGTTCACAACGTCGAACGGACGCGAACCCACGCGGCGGCGCATAGGCAGCGTTACGGTTATCTTGCCGTCGTTGTCGATATAGCCTACATATCCGTCTGCGTCAACCTTGTTGCCGTAGATGTTCAGTCCGTTGCGGAAGTAATAAGGAACATATCCGTCGGCATTGATGATAGGTCGTACGTTGTTGGTGTTTATGTCGAGCACCACCTTCACTGTGCCGTCGGCAAGCACTTCACCCTTGGTTTCGTCCAGTGATATGCCCTTGGTGATGGTCTTTCCGTTTGTGGCATCCTTCAGTCGGAAGTAAATCTCTTTCACACCGTACAGCATGATGTTGTTTATGATTGTTCTTATGTTGTTGCCAGCTGAATTTAAGTATGTCTGGTACGATTTTACACTCTCGAGCGTTGACGGTACGGGCACGATGTGGGCAGATCCGATAGGAACGGTGTCAGCAAGGCTTATGATGCGCTTGATGATGCGACTCTCTTCTATCAGGAATCTCGGCTCGTATTTCCTTGCAGACCAGTCTTCATACTTTATTAACTTGCCGTTGATCTCTCCGTCGGCGGTTTCGTAAACCATGTACAGGTCCTTTATCTTGTCGGTAGCACCACCTCTGAGGTAAAGGTCGAATCTATATTTGCCGACCGTCTGCGGTGTATGGTCGGTGAACACGACCTTACGCTCCAAACCTATTTTCGGCCAGCGCAGATAGTAGTTGTGCGAGCGGCCGTCCTTCGGGATGTCTAAATCTACACTACTGATGGTATATTGAGCCATGGTGCCTTCTTTCAGAACGGTCTTGCCGTCTTCAGAAGATGGGTCGTCGCAGCAGAACTGGTAAGCTCCCCACGAATCGGGGTACGAGTTTATCCGAATATAGCCTCTGTTGGCAGGTGCCAAACCGTCCGTTAGTATTCAAGTCGTACATCTGCGCCGCATTATAGTCGGCTTCGTTCTTATTGTCAAAATAGGTGACATCGTCTTTAATAGGCACCCATTTTCCTTGCTTCACACACTCGGCGTCCAGTTTTGATACATCCACTTCCTGAGTGTTCTGCCCCATGACGGTGCGTTGTATCCATCCGCGCGGTTTGCCGTTGGCATCGTAGTTGCGTGCGCGCAGGTTGAAGGTGTAGTTGTATCCGCTGGCTACCTGTCCTTCAAGCGTGCTGCTCATGGAGACATAGCGCGAGTTTAAATCGAAGTACGGATTGAATTGGCCGTCGTTATAGTCGGATGTTTCGTTGTCGGGGTCGAATTCGCCGGCTCCATAGTGCTTCTTTATGTTCTTCACGACCTCGCTTTTTCCGTTTTTAGATCGTGTGATGTTAAGCTCTATGTCGAAGCCGTACTTCGTGTCGAGCCCTTCAGCGAAAGTCTCGGCATAGTAATTGGCGCCGTCGTATATTATAGATCTGCTCTTTCTTTTTGCGTTGGTTGTGGGCGCGCTGTTTTGCGGCGAAGGAGAATCGTGCGAAGTTCTCTTCATCGCATTGATTTCGATGCCGTCGGTAGAGAAAGAGACGGTGGGGTCGTCGACATCCTGCAGGAAGACGTCGGCTGTGTAGGAGAGCGTGTCGCGTTGTTGTGTCTTGGTGTTGACGACGGGGAGTCGGAGCGTGACGGTGCAGGAGGGTAGGATGTTGCCGTCGGCGTCGCGTTCGCTCTGCAGGGGGAATGACGGCGTAGAGAATCCGTATTCGGTGCTGAACGTTCGGTTGATGGTGTTGGGCTTAAGCTGCATGGCGGATGTCTCGTCGGCGTACTTGTCGGGGTGGGCGTGAGTGTATACTACGTCAGCCGAGGCACGAGGGCTGTTGTTGTTTTCGCCCGGAGTGACGGGTATGTCGAACTGCCAGTCGGCGGCGCGTTCGGCTCCGTAGCGTGGCGCCATATCGAGCAGCGAGAACGAAAGGCGGTCGGATCCGGCGGTGGGGTAGATGCGTGTATAGACATCGTCGGGACGTGTAGGAGAGGCGCCGCTGTTGGGTGCGAAGACGGCGAGGACGTTGACGTCGGAGCCAGGCGCTATGAATTGGTATTCTGTGTTGGTAGAGACGATGGCGTCGTCGCGCATCCATCCCACGAAGCGGTAGCCTGCGGCTGGTGAGACGGAGAGCTGTACGCGGTTGCCCTGCTTATAGGAGCCGCTGCCGGACAATGTGCCTCCGTGGGGCGTGTTCTGCGAGACGGCGACGGTGGAAGACCAATAGGCGCTGAATGGTTTGATGTGCTTGAAGTTCTTCCAGTAGGGGAGCCTGCTGGCAGGAGAAGGCGTAGAGCTGCGAGACGTAGAGCCCTACAGAATTGTACTCGTCGGCGTTGAGTATGTCGCCTTGTAGCGTGGGCGGCGTGGCGGAGTAGACGTATATGCCCTGGAGCAGTTCTGCCTGCTTGAAGGCTCCGCTGCCGATGTAGTTGACGGTGGAGGGTAGGGTGAAGTCGTAGACGCCCTCGTGTGTATATCCATACGGCGTCCATATCTGCGATCCGTTTTGTGCGAACGCCTCCTGCTCTATGCGCTCTACGCCCTCGCCGATGATGATGTTTCGCGTCTTGGTGGCAAGGGCGAAGGCACGCTTCGGTATGGTCTTTATAGAGCCTGGTATCTCTATGTGGTAGATATAGCGCATGCCCTCGAAGGAGCTCTCGCCGATGGAGGTGACGGAGGAGGGGATGGTGAGCGTGTAGGTGCCGTTCTGCCAGAGCCGCTGTTCGGTAATGGGGCTGGTGTTGTAGAAGGCGTGGTGGGCTACGGACTGCAGTCCGTAGTTCAGCTCGATGTGGTTGATATACTTAGGGTCGTCGCTGGTAGACGCGAAGGCGTAGGCTCCGATGGAGCGGCAGCTGGAGGGGAGTATGACTTCGAGCGGCGGCTTGTTGCGACAGAAGTCGGCAGGGATGGCGGTCCACACGCCTTCGGGCAGAACGAGTCGGCCGAGCGGCGAGTCTTTGAACATGCCTACGGGCCACGACTTGATGTTGCGGTTGGGCAGGAACTCGAGCCATGTAGAAGATAAGCACCCAGCGAATGTGCCGGCATAGACATCGCGCACGGTAGAAGGTATGCGCACGATGTGTACGGACGTGAAGCCTTTGTAGAGCATTACGGAGCCGCAGCCCGAGGCTGTGCCTAAGGCTGTGACGGTGTAGCTGGTGCCGTTGTTAGATACCTGTTCGGGGATGTCGATGAGGAGCGAGTCGGGGTTGTTCTCGGGTATGGTTATCTGCTTGATAGCCACCTCGCTGTTTCCGCGAGGCAGATAGGTGACGTAACCGACCGTGAACTCTTGCGCGGCGGCGGTGAGCAGACAGAGCGCAAGGAGGAGCGACATGAGGAGTCGCCGGACGTTGGGAGGTAGTGGATGGTTCATAAGTATAATTGCAAAAGTTTAGTTAATAAAAATGTTTTCTGCAAAAATACTCCGTATCGGTCAGAAATAGAATCGAAAAGCCGTGGTATTTCGCTAAACACTACGAAATACCACGGCTTTTGCGGTGTATGCAAGGTGCGGCGTCATGAGCAGCTTTTCTTATACTCGCGTGGCGTCATGCCCACCTGCTTGCTGAAAAGTTTGTGGAAGTTGCTCTTGTCTGCCACGCCCACCAAGGTATGAACGGCGGATGTAGCCACGTCCTCGTCGCGCAGCAGCCGCTTCGCCTCCTCGACACGCAGGTCGAGTCGCCAGGAGCGGAAGGTGGTGTGCATGCGGTTGGTGAAGTACCACTTGAGCATGGCGTGCGTGGTGCCGAGCTCTGCGGCAATCTCCTCGACGGTGAGGTCGTTGCGCACGAACTGCTTCTCGCTTACCCACCGGTCGATGGCAGCGACGAGGCGTTGCTCGGCGTCGGAGTCGATAGTCTGAGCGGAAGAGTCTGTTAGGCAGGCAGCATCGCTCGCCGGAATGGCGTCGGCAGCCGTCTGCGCAGCCACCACCTTGACGATGTAGCCGGAGCAGATGCGATAGTTGATGACGCAGATGACGAGGTAAATATAATAAACCGAATAGATGCACGTGAAGACATTGTACCACACGTCGCCCAAGTGTAACACCACGTAGAGCAGGGCGGAGAGTCCGACGGTGAGCGCACCTATAAAACAGCTTTTCACCAGTCGCAGACTGCCGCGCATATCCTCGTCGTAGCTTGTCTCCAGTCGGCGGAGGCTCTCGTCGTAGCACGACTTGAAGAGTCGGCAGTAGTAAACCAGTTGGGCTACGTATGCCGCCTTGCCTATAAGAAGCCCCACGTTAGAGACGAAGCCGCCTTGGCATAGCGTGTATACGACGGCGACGGCGAGGAGCGTTATGGCGAGAGCGTTGGTGGTGAGCCATCTGACGCTTATCTTCTGCGGCGAGACGAACACCACGCAGGTGGCCGTGAAGAGCATCGCCTGAAACATCGACACGATCAGCATCGCTGCGCACATCACCAGGTCGGCAGACGTGCTTACTCCGCAAAGGGCGGTGACGACGTTCGATATGCCCATGGCGCTATAGCAGGCTATGAGCAGACTGTTCATGCGTCGCATGGCGCGCCACTGTTCGCCGCCAGGCATCTTGACGCATGCGAGCACTACAGCCATGGCGAAGCCGCTGAAGCCGCTGATATGTCGAAAGCGCTATGTATCATGATAGTGATGCGGATTGCTTATGGCTTGACGTAGTCGACGAAGGCATACGCTTGGTGATGCTTTTCGTCTGTAGTGTGCTCCTCTCGCGCTGTCGCCTTCCATCCGCCGTACTCGGGGAAGAAGGCGTCGGCGTCGGTGGGCGTGTCGTGAATCTCGGTAAGGCAGAGTCGGTCGGCTATGGCGAGCGCCTGCTCGTAGACGCTTGCTCCACCTATTATATATATGTCCTCGTCCTTAGCGCAGTGGGCGAGCGCTTCCTGGAGCGACGGGTAGCAGTCGCAGCCTTCGAACTCGGTGGCTGTGCGACTGAGCACCACGTTGCGACGGTTGGGTAGGGCGCCCTTGGGGAGCGACTCGAACGTGCGGCGTCCCATGATGATGGTGTGGCCCGTGGTGAGCGCCTTGAAACGCTTCAGGTCGTTGGGCAGCCAATAGAGTAGCTTATTCTCGAAACCGATGGCGCGATTGGCGGCAACGGCAGCAATTATTGTAATCATTTTGATAATTATTAATTGGTAATTATTAATTATTAATTGAGTTTTGAGTTATGAATTTTGAGTTTTGAATTGTGCGCTTCGCGCATTTTGAATTTTTGAATTTTGAATTATGCGCTGCGAATTCAAAACTCAAAATTGAATAACTCCTAATCGGCGCAGCCGACAATTCTTGCTCTGGCAAGCGGCAAAGCCGAGCGCAAAACTCAAAATTCAAAATTCAACATTGCGGCTGTGCCGCAACAATTCAAAACTCAAAATTCAAAACTCAAAACTCACTACACGCTTACAGTGGCTGCGATGTGTGGCCACGGGTCGTAGCCCTCCAGCTCGAAGTCTTCGTAGCGGAACGAGAAGAGGTCCTTCACGTCGGGGTTTATCTTCATGCGCGGCAGTGGTCGCGGAGTGCGTGTGAGCTGCAGTCGAGCCTGGTCGAGATGGTTGAGATAGAGATGGGTGTCGCCCGTTGTGTGTATGAATTCGCCCACTTCGAAGCCCGTCACCTGCGCCATCATCTGCAGCAGCAGGGCGTACGATGCGATGTTGAACGGCACGCCGAGGAACGTGTCAGCCGAGCGCTGGTAGAGCTGCAGCGATAGTTTGCCGTCAGCCACGTAGAACTGGAACAGGCAGTGGCACGGCGGCAGCGCCATGTCGTCCACCTCAGCCGGGTTCCAAGCCGACACAATCATGCGTCGCGAGTCGGGATGGTTGCGCAGCTGGTCGAGCACGTTCTGTATCTGGTCGATGGTGCCGCCCTTATAGTCGGGCCACGAGCGCCACTGATGGCCGTATACCGGTCCGAGGTCGCCGTTCTCGTCTGCCCATTCGTTCCAGATGCGCACGCCGTGCTCCTGCAGATAGCGCACGTTGGTGTCGCCGCGCAAGAACCACAGCAGTTCGTAGATTATCGACTTGAGGTGTAGCTTCTTCGTTGTGAGCAGCGGGAATCCGTCTGCCATGTTGAACCGCATCTGGTTGCCGAACACGCTCTTCGTGCCCGTACCCGTGCGGTCGGTCTTGGTTGCGCCCTCGGTGAGGATGCGGTTAAGGAGATTGAGATATTGTTGCATCGAATTTTTAGTTCTTAATTTTTAATTATTAGTTCCTCCGCTGGCACATGACTGCTTTTGATTCGCCACTCCTGCGGATAGAGATTGTTGGCGCGGTTGCCTATGTTCTTCTCGAAACCTATCGGTCTGCCGCGGTATGTGAGCAGCACGAAGCCGCGCGGCGTGTCGTCGGGCAGCGTTACAGCCTCCTTGCGCAGATAGTTGACGGCGTCGGCATAGCCCAGTTCTACGCGCGGATAGGCGTCGGCGGTGAGTTGACGTGAGAGAGCGAGCGACTGGTCGGGGATGATGTCCTTGCCCTTCTCCGTGCCGAGACAGACGCCAGCGTGCATTATCTTCAGCGCCGCGTCGGCAGCGTCGTACGTGTCAGCCCAGCGTTCCGGCACGGCGAACAGCGCGTCGGTGCGGCGTCTCACCACGTAGCTCTCCGGCGCATTGAGCGGCACGGCTACGTTGCTCGGTTGCTTGGCGCCAGCCTTTGCGCCCTTGTTGCCGCGGCGCTTCTCCTTCTTCGGCTTCTCCGCCTTCCGGTCGGCGCCGCCCGTCGCAGACAGACAGCCCTCCGACTCGCCATGCTTGCGCAGCACGGCAAGGAACAGACCCTCGCCACGGCTCACACCCGGCAAGAAACGATACACCGGAGCCTCGCCCTTCAGCGCCCTCGTTATGTGCCACTCCGGCTCTACGGGCACATCCACGTAGTCGGCGCCCAACTCCTCGGCTATCCACGCCACGTTCTCCTCGTCCTCATGCGCGTTGAACGTGCAGGTAGAGTAGACGAGCAGACCGCCCGGTCGCAGACAGTCCCACACGTCGCCGATTATCTCGCGCTGCAGTCGCCAGCAGTTCTCCACGTTCTGCAGGCTCCACTCCTCGCGTGCGCCCTCATCCTTGCGGAACATACCTTCGCCCGAGCAGGGCACGTCGGCGAGAATGGCGTCGAACAGTATGCGCGCCTTGCGGTAGTCGCGCGGGTAGTTGTTGGTTACGACCACGTCCTCGTGACCGAATTTCTGCAGGTTCTCGCTCAGAATCTGCGCGCGTGTGCGCATCGGTTCGTTAGAGAAAAGCAGCGATCCCTCGGGCAGCGCCGCACGCAGCGCCGTCGACTTGCCGCCGGGCGCCGCACAGAGGTCGAGCATGCGCACAGGCTCGTGTATGAGATGGCGCACCACATGGTCGACGAACATCGACGAAGCCTCCTGCACGTAGTACGTACCGGCGTGCAGCAGCGGGTCGAACGTGAAGTTAGGTCTACTCTTCAGGTAGCGTCCTGTCGTCGGACACCACGGCACGCAGCAATCCTTCAGCTCGTCAGCCACGTCGCCCCCGTTCTGTTTGAACGGATTGAGCCTCACGCTTGTCGGCGGGTCGTCGTTGTCGAGCGCCGCTGCGAGCCGATTGTACAGATCGTCGCCGAAGAGCGGACGTATTTGTTGTTCGAAGTCTTGTGGTAGGTTCATTTCTGTCAAGTTCTATATTTTAGAATACAAAAGTACGGATTTTTATCTTTTTCCTGCTTATTTCCTGCTGACAATGTCCTGCACAATTTTTCCGACCACGTTATCTATACCTTCTTCCGAAGCATATAAGTGATGTTCATGCAGTATGCGCAAAGCTGCCTCCTGATCGTTCTTTGGAGCAATAGAAGGCCATATACGCTTAATTGGAGTAGGAGTTATGATGTAGCTGTTAAGCATCAGATTCTTGCGATTCTTCACATCTTCAATGTCATTGATAGTTTGTGCCAGCTTCACCTTGTCGCAACTCAAAACGTCACCCTTTTCGTGCAACATTCCATGTGGCTCAATGAAGTTAATCCATTGTTGCTTGCCTTTCACTATCCACATGATGAAGTCGGGGTAGAAACCAGCATTTATGAAGAACCCCGTGCCTTGCTTGCTCTTGTTACGCAGCAGATACAGTTCGCATCCTTGTAGTTCTTGCGGTTGCTGATTGCAATACTTCATAATAGCGTTCAGAAATTCCGTCTCGCTTTCGTTTAGAGCCACTGGCGAAACTGGAATCTCCTGCTTCTCGCCTTTCTTCAGTGGATATGATAATAGTGGCTGATACAGATGCTTGTCAAACAACACAGCCTTGAACTTAGGCGGCAAGATGATCACCTCTTCATTCTTAACCGTATTGTCCTCAAGTCTTTTCTTCAGCTTATCCAATTGTTGACAAAGCAATTCGGTTTTCTGTTCAGGACGCACCTCAAGACGGTATTCCTTATCCTGCATTACATCCGACTCCTTCAGCGTGTCCACCTTTGTATTCTTGCTTAGCCACTGTTTCTTATGTAACGTGAAGAATGCCTTTAGGTACATCTTCAGTAGCGACAATGCCATGTCTTGCCAACGCTCCACACGTTCCTGCAAACCGCCAGCACGTAAGTATTCTTCAGAAGCATAGAGCGTGTACCACGCATCGTTCTTCCAAAGCAGGTCGTTCATAGTCTCAAAGTTTATATAGATATTGTAGAACTTCTCTTGCAACTTATATTCACGCAGTTCCAGCCAAAGGTGCCGTTTGTTTATCAACTCTATCTCGCGATAATTGTTGGCATCGTTCTTGAATTTGATGCTATTCTTCTTTTGTGTGGTATGTTCATCCTCTTCGCCATCAATAGCCTTGCTCGAATTGTGATATACATTCGGGTATTTGTCAAGAGTCAGCGAGAACTGATAATCGTTATTATACTCAAGGTCAATACGAGGAAACTCTTCAAAGAATTTCTTTGTCACATCTTCCGGCTCCCGCAGATGAATGAGGTTTTTTGTCTCTATATCTGCAAACGTCGGCTTTATCTTGATGGTTATCGTCTCTGGCTTTATCTCCTCCTTCTTTATCTCGTCTTCAAACTTTGACACATACTTTGAGTCCATGCCGAATATACGCAATGTCTCCAATGCTTCTACATGCTCCGGCAGTCCTTCTGGCAGCTGCTCCGGTTGCAAGGCATTGGTGCGCTTCAAGCAGAAGTCTACGCCCTTCAGGCGCACACCGCGTCCAAAGAGCTGTATAATCTCCGAACCTTTGCTCTTGCCCACATTCATAAGGCACATCGTTGACACACGCCACGAAGACCAACCCTCAGTGAACTTCTTAGCGCCAATCAGCAAGTTGACTGTAGATGCCTCGTCATTCACACTGTCGAACAGCGAAGCGCCTTCAGTGAAGTTTGTTTCATGTTTTTCTGCAAAGTCTCCACACGCTTTAATCACATCAGCAGGTTTACCAACGTTTATCACGCCGAACGGACGATGCTCGTTGTGAGCGGTATACAGAGCTATCTCTCCATCTACACTACGCATATTGTCGAGCACGAGTTTGCTGCCTGCGGTGTAGCCGTTGAAGAGCAGCTGCATCATGCCGTCGTAAATCGTTTGTGCCGTGAGTTCTCTGCTTTTGAGGTAGGCGAAGTAGTTTTCAAACACGTCTCTACCTTCAGCATTCGTACAGCCTTCTTTCAGCAGCGACTCGATGGCTCTCACCGTTTCGCCGCCCTCGTTGTACATCACTTTTGTAAGCATCTCTACCACACGCACCACATCACTCATCAGAGCCTTAGCCTCCTGCGATGTGTCGCTTGCCGAAACGGTATGACCTATGAATATTGCCAACGGACGGGCTATCTGTAATGGGGCTACAGCCTCCTGGTTTTCTGCGTAAAGCAGTTGTTGCTCATAGAAGCCCATCAGTCCGCCCACCTCATAGATGAACATGTTAGGGTCGTCCGGCTCCACGTCGATGTTGCATGTGTCGAACTCTTTGCCGTAGCCTTCATGGTAGAAGTGGCGGTAGCTATAGTCGAAGATGGTGCTTACGCCATACTCACGCAGCAGTTTGTTGTCCGAGTCGTTGGCGTTGTCCACAGCCTGTCCGAGAGTGGCTGAATATTCTATACAGAATCCGCGTCGCGACAAACGGTCGCGGTATTTCTTTTGTGTGTCGCCTCCCTGAGCGTTGTGCGCCTCATCCACCAGCACGATGTTGTTCTCTTCAAATGCCGCCACATCTACGGTTGTCGGACCGTTCTCGTCCTTCAGTTTCGTCACCTCTATCACTTGCACACAATCCTGCGTTGTCCATGTCGCATTGCTCTTGTTGAAAGCCAATGCTGAGAATCCGCTAAGTTTCAATTCCTCGATGTGCTGGCGTGAGAGTCCTTCCTTAGGTGTTACGAGCAGCATGTTGTCGAAACCCTTGCGATGGTATTTCTGTGCGTAGTGAAGCACCTGCTTTAGGTTGACGTGCATCATCAGCGTCTTTCCCGAACCTGTGGCACACCATACAGCCACCTTACTCAGCTCGTCGGCTGTCACCTTCTTGCCTTTGAACGGTTTTGTATAGTTGCCTTCGGGCGTTTGGCAGAACACGGTGTTGCAGTATCGTGTTATCGCTTCTGCCAGCGCGTCAGCATCGTGGAAGTATCTGTCGAGATACGCCTCCATCATCAGCAGTTCTATATACTGAAAATGCTTCCAGCGCACCTTGTCCGTGCGTCCTTGGTTTATCTCCTCCGTGTGGCGCACGATGTTGCGGTCATACTCCTGCAACTCGTCGAGTGTGATGCCCGTGCTTCCGTCAATCTGATTGGAAAGCAAGGTGCAGAATTTCGTGCCGCCGTCCTCGTTGTAGCCTTCGCTGTCAGAGCCGCTAAGCATCTGTGTCAGCTTGTCGAGCTGTCTTACTCCAAGCAGTTTTAGCATAAAGCGGTGGAGCAGCAGCGAGTTTTTCAGCTCTGCCTTCACACCGATGGTTGATGTCGATTTCTTTGCCATTTTTCAGTTATGCTTATTCGTTTGAAAACATGCGATATTCAAATTCCGTCTCTGTCTGTCTCAACTTGCCGTCGAGAATTGTTCCGAGTGTTGTTTCGCCGTTGATATATATCTGCTTGAATGGTTTGCAGTCGACGGAGTAGAGGACGGTCTTAACCTCTTCGTCGGTCACCTGTGCGGTGTTGCGCCAGATAATCATGGTGCGCTTGCCTCTGCGCGTAGTGCCCATGACAATCTGCATACCTTCTGCAGGCCATAGCGTCTTTTCCACGTTCAGACCCAAAAGGTAGTTGAAGGTTTCAACCACGTCGATTGTTTGTTCCGTTGTTTCGTTGCCATGTGCTATCTGCATCTTCACGCCGAACGGATTAGCCATCCAGTCGGTGTGCATCCAGTTCTGCTGCGACTGCATGTCCATCACGTAGCCGATGGTGTCGGCACCAAGCTCCTCCTCATACCATGCACCTTGTTTTGGTGTGCGGTAGAGGTTGTTGAGAGTGTCCTCGTATTGCTCAAGGCGAATGTACTTGAAACAATGTGAAGAGCCTTTACGGGAGACAGGCTTGCCGTCTTTCCAGTCTTTGGAATAGATGACCTTTTGGATGCGAGGTTTTGTGACACTTTCAAAATACTCACCCATCTCGCCTAATACATATCTACGCGAACCTTCGTCTTCTCTATTTAGATATATTAAAGAATGAGCTGTCGTACCCGACCCGCCAAACATATCCATGAAAATTCCATTTGATTCGCCTACCAATTTCAAGAAACGAGCAATAAGTAGATAATACTTAGGATTATCAAACTTGTTTTTGTCTCCAAACAAATCTTTAATAAGAGCCGTAGAGACACGATTGTCCAAATAGGTAACCGTACTTGGACTTTCATATTCTGTTTCTCTTAAGAATGATTTTCTGCATGGTACGGTTTTTTCATCTTTACCGAACACCACACGGTCGTCTGCAATCTGTTCCTTCATCGTTGTTTCGATGAAACGCCATCCTCCCTTGGGTTTCTTGCAAGGCTTACCTGTCACGGGGTGCAGCACATCATAGAAGTAACCATTTGCAGGCTTGGAGATGTTATCGGGAAAATACAACCCACGTTTCTCACATTCACAATAATGCTTTTGTCTTCTTGCAGGATCGGATTTAGGCAAATCATTAAACCATTGCTTCATCGCCTTAGACTGGGCCTCGTAATTGTTAGGATATTGCTTGGCGATTTTATCATATGCAGCATATATTCTGTCAAGCCCCTCTTTCCGTTCCGTCCAGCGAATATCCGTTCCGTCCATGAATAATTTGTCGCGCATAAACACTTCGATATACTCATGGCTGATTGACATGTATTTTTGGTCGTTCTTTGAACTGCCTTCCCATATTATATCTGTCAAGAAGTTGTCGTCGCCAAATACATTGCAACCAAGTTGATGTAGATTTGATTGTTCGTTTTCGTCGCAACTTATCAATATCGGCGCAGTTCGTTTCATCAACGGCGCAATTTTCAACAAACGGTCTTGCATCATCGACATCCATGAGCTATGCTTGAAACTGTCCTTATAAATAAATTCATTCTTCTTTGTATTATAAGGAGGGTCAAGATAAACACCGCACACCTGCTCTTGATACTTCTCCTGCAACAATTCCAGCGCTTGAAAGTTCTCCGAGTTCACAAGCAGTCCGTCACATTGTGCGTCGATGTTCTCCATGCTCTCCAAGAGTCTATGTTTGAAGGCGTTGTTGAAGAAAGCCGTATCGAGCACAAGGTGTGGATTCTCTTCGAGGAATCTCTCTGTCAGCGGTTCGCTATATCCCTCTGTGGCTAAATCTCTTTCAATCTCATCAATAGCAAACAAGCGCACCCACTCTTTACGCTGTTCTTCATTTGCACAAATATCAGCATAGAGCGATTCGGGCACACGGTCGAGCGTGATGCAGTAGTCGCTCTGCACCACAAACTTCTTCTTCAGCCAAAGCTTCTTCTGGAAGTCTTCAAGAGCGGCAAGCATCTGTATAATCTCTTCGCCCACGGCCTTGATGGTCTTCGCCTCGGCAAGAGTGCGACGAAGGTTGTTGTAGTCGAGGTCAGACACGTGCATTATCTCGTTCTTCAGATAGAAGTCGAGCTCACGGCGAAGGAAGTCGCCAAGATTCTTGTGTATGAAATAGTCGCTTGAGTTCTTTGTGGTATATCGGTTGATGTGGCGACGCAGTACCTCTGTGTCCTTGCCAGCCGTGTTGGTGATAAGGTCGAGATAGTCGTCCTTATGCTTAGCCAAGATAATGTCGGCAAGTGTAGCGTAGATAGCTTTGTTGAGCGTGTTCTGCTCGTTGCCTTTCTTCTTCATCAGTTCGTAGGTGAAGTAGATATGCAGTACGCCGTCTTCCTCCATCTGCACGGGGACGAAGTCGGGCGCAGGTTCCTCGCCAGGCTCGCTCACGCCATCCCACAATTTGAACCTGCGCGCCCAGTCTTTCTGCTCCTTCTCGTTGTTCTTCAGCTGAACAGCATTCTTCAGCGTGAACTCCACCTCCTTGCCGTTCTTCAGCTTGAAGCGGTAGTTCTTGAAAGCCTCCGATGTCTTTATGTAGTATTGGTCGGCATTTGCCCAATGGAGCTTCACCTCTTCTCCGTTGTAAGGTACAAGATAAGTGGCATCGCTACCATTCACATAGCGACGCTGCGAGATGAAATCGCCCTTGTCATAGTAGCGGCTGAAGAAATCGTTGAGAGCTGTAAGTATGTGTGGCAACATTACCGTAGGGTCGCCGGTTTCTTCCAGTTTCTGTCGTAGTTCGATGATGGTTTTTTTCTTGTTTATCTGTTCCATCGTCTCGCCATCCTCCTGATACATACGTATGCGGTCGTTTAGCTGGCGCTTTATCTCCGCCACATTGACGCTGGCTCCTTGTTGTTCTGCAAGCAAAGCCTCTATTTTGCGACACAACGCATTCTCGTCAGACTCGTCATTGAGTCCGAAGAAAGATTCTATCTCTGCTTTCTTCTGTGCCATGATACGATAAATGCCAAAGTCGAGTTCGGCAGCATCGTCAATCATGAACATCTTACGCAAGGTCTGCACAAATGTGCGTATGGAATTTATTGTAGATTCGTTCATATTTATAAATTTGATGCGAAGATAATAAATTTTAGCGAGATAGACGAATCTTGCCCATAGAAACACTTGGTTTTGACGAATGTGAGCTGAAGAATATAGAATCAGACAGCGTCAACTAAAAGCGTTAAACTACACAGCAATGCTCGTTACCCCTGCGTGGGAACATTATTTTTGCTATGTGGTAATGATGTTTTAGCTATGCGGTAATGATGTGCCCACGCTGCGGTAATCGGACAACCAACGCATGGTTGTGATATAAAAAGCAAACAGGCTGGAGACAAACGCTGTCGTTGCGTTGTCTCCAGCCTATTTTTTATGTAATAAAGAGTCTTGTTTTTTCGCAATGGTATTGCGGATTTTCATAGATTATCCGCAATGGCGTTGCGGATTTTCATAGATTTTCAGCAGCAAGGATACAATTATTCATTGAAACTAACAAGCTTTTTGATATGGTATTTGAAATTTCAATAGGACTTACCCGTTTTTTTGCTTAAAGGCTGTGCAAAAGTGGCTTTGGTAGTCACGATTTTCATTTTTTTTTGAATTATCGTACGGCGATTTTCAAAATTAGCCGTAGAATATTACCGCTTTCAGTGGTAACTTGTATGATAGCAGCATGATGTTCTTTATTATTTGTGATACAGCACAAATAATAAAGAAAAGTGGTAGAGAGTGAGATTATCTCATAAATAATGTATATCTTTGCCATATTATATAACATATGAATGATATGTTTAATAATGGTAATAACTGCATTTGATAAATATAAAATCACGAGACATGGACAAGTTGAAGGTTGAAAATTTTGGACCGATAGGAAAGGCTGATGTTACATTTGGAGACTTAACGTTTCTTGTTGGTGCCCAGGCTTCGGGAAAGAGCCTGTTTTTAGAATTGTTGAAACTCTTAGTAGATAAAGATGCAATAGTAGAAACATTGAGAAAATATAATTATATCATCAACAAGAATAATGCTTCTTATTTATTGGATGCATTCTTTGGAAATGGTATGGCTGGGGTGTGGACAAAAGATACGAAAATAAATTTTGATGGTTCCGATGCTTCGTTTGCAACTTCTCTGATGAAAAAAAACGTGGAGGGAAAAGAAGAAAAACTGTTCTATATTCCTGCACAAAGAATTTTCAGTATATCGGATGGTCGCCCCAAAGCATTCTCTGAATTTGATCCTACTACTCCTTATGTGTTGCGTCAGTTTAGTGATATTTTACGCGTGTTTATGTCGATAGGGTTGGGAGGAAATACAACTTTGTATCCTATAAAAACTCGTTTGAAGAGTCTACAGAAAAAATCGTTTGACAATTCTATTTTTCATGGCGGAAAAGTTGTTATGGAGAATGAGAATGGACAACGAAAGATGCGTATGCAGGTAGCAGGCATGGATATGCCTTTTATGGCTTGGAGTGCAGGTCAAAAAGAGTTTATGCCTCTATTAATGGGTTTCTATTGTGTGTCTGGTCCTCCAATGCATTTGCTTAATAAGGACCAGTATGATTATATTGTGATTGAAGAACCAGAAATGGGCCTTCATCCGCAAGCCATAATGGCTGTTCTTCTGGAAATTCTCGAATTGGTTCAGATGGGGAAAAAGGTGATTGTGTCAACGCACTCTACTGTACCTTTAGAGTTTGTATGGGCTTTTAATATCTTAAAGGAATCAAAAAGAAAGAACAAAGAAGAAGACTTATTGAAACTGTTTGACGAAAAAGCTAAAGGCAGAGGTATGCTTGATGGCATTTTTGAAAAAACGATAAAAACTTACGCTTTCGAAAGAAAAGAGAATGGTAAGGTAGTAAGCATTGATATTTCATCGCTCAACGCAATGGATGAACAACGCGTTGTAAGCGAATGGGGAGGCTTGTCTTCTTTTGCATCACGAGCTACAGATCTTGTAAGTAATTATTGCAATGAGTAAAAGTAAAAAAACTAAAGAGGCATTAGCGCCAACATGTAACTTTAGAAAGGCTGTTGAGGATACTCCTGACGTTGTTAATGGTTATTGCTTTGGTTTGCAGGCTCTTGAGAATGTAGACAAAAGTGCAGTGACATTAAAGGACAGTCGTAAGGTAGATGGTAGTTTAAATATTGATAAAGAGACGAAACTCTTATATCCTAATGAACCACGATGGGATTATGCCATAGGATATGATGATAAAGTCTTTTTTGTGGAGGTGCATCCTGCCAATACCTCAAACATCTCTGAAATGGCGAAAAAAAAAAGAATGGTTGCAAAAATGGCTAACGTCAAAGGCTCCGTCATTGAATAAGCTACCTTCAGGATGTTCAAGATTTTTATGGGCGGCTACGGAGTCTGGTGTACATATTAGTAAGCAAGCATCACATATACGTAAGTTGGCTCAACTTGGGTTTAATCCTAAGAGACCTGTAATAATAGGTTAATTGGTTTTTTTCCGTTAAATGCGTATATCCTTAGTTCTTAAATTTTGAGTTTGCCTTGATCCTCAAGTATATCGCGCTCTGCACCGCTCCTCTCGCGGCGAGATACGCCAGGAATGCAAGCCACAGCGCATGGTTGTGCCACACGCCGCGCAGCGAGAGATAGACGGCGAAGAAGACCAGCATCGCTACAGCCGTGGCGGCGAACATGCCGCGCGTGTTGGTGGTGCCGATGAACACGCCGTCCCAGATGAACGCCGCCAAGCCGCAGACCGGAATCAGCACAGCCCACGGAGCATAGTCGGCGGCGGCAGTCACGACGTTAGGCTCGTCGGTGAGCAGAGCGAGAAAGCCCGTGCCGCCCACGGCGTAGACGAGCGTGTAGGCGGCGGTGAGCGCTGCGCCCCAGGCGAAGAGGCGGCGCACCGTGCGACCGAACTCCTTGTGGTTGCGCGCGCCGTAGTGCTTGCCGCAGAGCGCCTCGCCGGCGAAGGCGAAGCCGTCCATCACGTATGAGTAGAGTGTGAAGAGCTGCATGAGCAGCGTGTTCACAGCCAGCACCACTGCGCCCTGCGACGCACCGGCTGAGAGGAAGTAGAAGTTGACAGCCACGAGGCACAGCGTGCGCAGGAAGATGTCGCGGTTTACGCCGAAGAAGCGACGCATAGCCGTGCCCTCCACGATGCGCCGCCACTCTACATGACGCAGTATGCGCTTGCCGTAGGTGGCGCTCCAGAGCACTAAGCTGACGAGCAGACCGGCGTATTGCGCCGTGAGTGTGCCCAACGCTATGCCCTCCACCTTCATGCCGAAGGCGTAGACGAACGTGCAGCTGGCTGCGATGTTCACCACGTTCTGCATAATGGAGATGAACATAGGCAGGCGCGTGTTCTGCATGCCGATGTACCAGCCCGTCAGACTGTACAGGCAGAGCATCGCAGGTGCGCCCCAGACGCAGATGCGGAAGTAGTGCCACGCCTCGGCGTTTATCTCCTCCGTGGCGCCGACGAGGGCGAGAGTAGCCGTGCCGAGCGGTCGTTGCAGCAGCAGAATGAACGCCGCCACGCCTATAGCCACGGCGATGGAGCGCGCCAGCGTGGTAGCCACGTCGCCCATGTCGCGCCGTCCGAGTGCCTGCGATGTCATTCCGCTCGTGCCCATGCGCAGAAAGCCGAACACCCAGTAGATGACGTTGAATATCATCGAACCTACAGCCACAGCGCCGATGTACACGGCGTTGCCGAGATGTCCCGAGACAGCCATGTCTACCAGTCCGAGCAGCGGCACGGTGATGTTAGCCACTATCGAGGGCAGGGCTATGCGTAGTATGCTTTTGTCTATGTTCTGCATCTTTTATCGTTTGCGTTTTGTCGTATTTTAAGTATTTTGTACAAAAATAGTGCAAGTCGAGTGCAATAAAGTTCACTTTAATTGCCGAGGCGCCGCCTATTTTATGCAAAAATAGTGCAAGTCGAGTGCAATAAAGTTCACTTTAATTGCCGAGGCGCCGCCTATTTTATGCAAAGTTACGACAAATCTGCGTAATAAATTGTAACTTTGCAGCATGAAAAAGACTTTATTCCTGATTATGATGCTCTGCTGCCACATTGTGGCGGTGGCGCAGATGAGTCGCCGTGCCTTGGAAAAATACTCTACGGAGGCAGTGAAGCAGATAGCCCTGACGGGGCGCACGCCGACTATAGACATTCTCGATTCGCTGGCGAACAACGCCG
>OHAO01000978.1_pt1 | contig 20999 bp, 17 predicted proteins | sample 1577151 | NCBI WGS metagenome assembly OHAO01 (sample SAMEA3541585, study PRJEB24748) | human gut metagenome | biome: human gut; feature: human-associated habitat; material: faeces | place: China | collected 2012 | reverse complement strand
GTTTGAAAGAATGAAATCTTCAAAAAGAAGCTTGTAAACTCCTTTTTTTTGAGAAGAATCCAAATAACTTCAATCTGAAATGAAACAACAGAGGCCAGCTCAAGTTTATTTTGAGACGGCCTCTGTTTTGGAAATCTTTGTTGTGAGAGTATTGACCGCTTATTGTTTTATGAATGCTATTTGGCTAATCATTAGGTTACCTCCTTGTTTCGTATGGGTTTTGAGAACTATTTTTCCGTCATTTGTATCTTCCCGCATGATGAATAGTTTCACCCACCGTTCTTTTCCTTTCTGATTTTCTAAAATGGACTCTCGTCCTTCGATTGATAAGAGCCCTGCTCTATTTTGGTGATTCCAGTCTTCAAATTTTACATATAAGTCTCCAATAATACCTTCCGGAGTTTGTATTTCAATTGTCATATTTTTGCCTGTCCAGGCTGTCCCTTTTTCATCTTTCCAGATATTATCACAAGTAACTTTGTATTTACAACGTTCGTCTTGTATTTCAGTATGGTCGAGCGTGGCTGTCCAAGGAGCAGAACCGGAATTCTTCATTTGCTTCCCGCATGATATATAAAGAATTGAGTTTTCAAATCCTTTAGGAACGGAAACCATTGCTTTAGGAGTATATGCAAACATCTTCTTCAGTGTATCAATTTCTATTGAATAAGAAGGATTGAAGTTCGATTGTGTCATATAATGTAATAAGCTGTATTTTAGTTGTCGTGCTACCGGTGAATCCAAATTCAGGTTGTAACCGCAGACTAATAATTTGCCTTTGCTCACTTTACATTCGAAGATAGAAGCTAGTTTGTCGTTGATATGGAAGTCGCTTACCGGTTGTACAATGGGGTGTAATTGAGGGTGTTCGTTGATGATAAACGAACGGCCTTGTGTTATTTCTTTCCATTGCCAGTCAGTATAATTGTCGGTTGGAAATTGCGAGAATGCAGGGTGAGCTTTGTCTATCCATGCCCCTAGGGTGGTGTTGCTTTGACCGGGAAAGAAAGAAGTAGACCAGAACAAAGGTGTGAAGTAAAGAGGGGTGGAGTTATCCTTTTTCCCGAGTTGATCTGCCACTAACAATACTTTCTTTCCTTGTTCCAAGGCACTAATGACAGTCGAATCAAATTTGTCGTGAATGATGATATTGGTTTGTGGCATGTTATAAGGAGGATATACCCAAATACTCCAACGGTTGTGATAAGGTGTGCCGCTAATGGTGACATCGAGGTAATATTTTCCCGGTGATGTAATTTCGGAGAGATCGATAGATAAAGAATCTACCTGATTTACTTTTCCGGATGATAAGGGCACTTCTCTGCTGCCTTGCTGTTGCAGTTTACCTGTTTCGTCGGTTAAAGTCCATATCGTAGGTGTAATTAGAGTTGTATCACTGTAGTTTGCCACTTGGATTTGAGCTTTGAACGTCTCGTCCGTTTGCCAGGTATATTTGTGGAAACGTGCCAGAGGGACAATGTCGTTGGAATAACATCGGAATTGTTCGGGCGTGATGATTCCTTTGGAATCCCAAAATGAATCTAACCAACCGACTAAAGCTTCTCCCTGTCCCGAATAATCAGTCATACTTAACATTTGGAATCCGGCACATGAGGGGGTACGCAGTAAATTTTCAATCAAACCTTTATATAAGATTGTTTGTAATGCTCCACTGGCTTCATGGAATTTTCTGTCCTGGTGTTCTATATGATTTTTTACGGCTTGTTGGCGTAAGCTTTCAAGATTTCTGGCTTCCAATACACCGGTATATTTATCTATCTCGTTCCAAAGAGGGTAAACTGGATATTGACCGACTTCATGGGCGATGACCGGGATTGTTGCCTTAGAGTAGATAGATTCTCGGTCATTGTCAGTGCCGGAACCGTTTATGCCATAAGTACCGCCTGTCTGGGGTATGTTGTGAGTGACCATATATTGATCTGCCGGCATAATCTTTCGGGCGGTAGAAATAGCGTAAAGTCTGCGTGGATCTTTTTCTTGCAAAGATTTAATCCATTGTTGCATGATATCAAAGTTTGAGTTGCCTAATTCATTTCCAATACAAAGCATAGTGAAAGAAGGGTGATTACCGTAAGCCTCAATCATACGTTGCAGCTCTTCCGGTACAAATTTATCTGCACTTGGATTATGCCCCAATCCTTTCGGCAGTCCGCGTGTGGTCATTTCAGGGCGCTCTTTTCTTACGACGGACATCCACCAGTCAATCCATAATACTTCTGCCTGAATATAAATACCAATCCGGTCGGCTGCCGTAAAAGCTGCCTCGGGAGGACACCATGAGTGGAAACGCACATGATTGAGTCCGTATGATTTGTAAATACGGAAAATACGTTCCCATTCCTGAATGTCGCAAGAGGGATAACCGGTAAGGGGAAAATGGAGGCAATCCAGATTACCTCGCATGAATACGGGTCGGTTGTTGATTAGAATCTTTGATCGGGAAGCAGTAACATTACGAAATCCGAAATCAACCGTTTTAAGTTGGGATTGTCCTTTTTGCGTGATACATATCTCCAACCGGTATAGGTTTGGGTGTAGGTCGTCCCAGTGTTTCACGGCTTGCCGGATATTCAATGTTTCCCGGTGATGTTGTATTCCTTTTTCTCCTTTTATTTCTTTTTTGTATGCGTATATTTTCTTTTTGCTTCCAATTTCTTTCAATGTATAGGAAACCTCTCCTTTCAATGTCTTATTTGAATGATTTTGTATATCGAAGGAAATATCCAAGCGATTGTCAGATGTATGGGGATATACTTTGATCCCGTCTATTGAAAGTGTGGGTGAAGATTGTAGTTCTATTTTTCCGAGGATACCATTCCAGATAATCTGAGTGTATTCTCCGTATGAATGGCCCTTATCACCTATATTGTATATCATGTCGTTGTTGATACGGATTGCTATTCGATGTTTTCCGGGATTTAAAGTTCCTAAACGATGATAATGTGGAGTTCCTAATCCTTCCTGTGTATCAATGAAACGTCCGTCAATCCAGACTTTTGACTCCCACAGCACACGTTCCAGATAAAGTGTTATTTCTTTTCCCTGCCAATTGTGAGGAATGACAAACTCACGTGTATACCAGGCCGGACCTATGTATTTGTGTCGGCGGGTGAGGATACCATAATCCGAACCGACTGTGCGAGTTCCATAGCCGGCTTCATCAAGAGTTCCGGGTAGCTGAATCGGCATGGTTGTATGACCGGAATTGAAATAGTTGTGCTTTTCACCGATACTGTCCGGATCCAACTTTACACCCCATTGTCCGGTAAGAGATAGTATATCATCCTGAATGTCTTTATTTGCAATATTCTTGATTAGTGAGGACAAGTCATTGATTATATTATATTGGGGCAATTTGCTTGAAGGATGTGCTTGTGCTGTATAAAATAAAATACAGACTAAGGATGATAATAGATATTTGTTTATCATGGCGTTTATGGTTTTGTTTAATACACAATTTATTCGTTCGCAATTTCCTTTAAAGTTCAGTTATTTGGCTTGAATTGAACTATTTAAGCTGTCTTTATTACAATGACGATTGTGTATTGGGTTACTCCTCAGTTTTAACAAAAAAAGAGAATGAGTTATTGAGATTTTTTATGATAGTGTTCCATTTTTAATATTTTGATGAGAACTTATCGTTTCATAATCGGTGTACGTCGCTCCTTTTCTCACCAAGGAAGCTCTTCTTACTCGGTGAAAAGGAAAAAACAAGTGCTTTTTGAGCTGTTTTTTTCTATTTGATATCAAAAAACGGATAAGAAAGGAGTAGTAAAATGATAGTTTATATATCCAAATAGTGTTTATTAGTAAATAAAATATCTAGATGTGAATCATACTGATCGATAAAGTCGTTTAGTGTTGGAAATACGTATTTCTGTATTAGCAAATGCCTTCATTTTTTCTTTTTCCCTTATAAGCTGATATTAAATATATTCCTTTTATTTTGTAATTTGAGTGATACATTTCTTTGGTCCCTACTTCTTGAAATTTTCCAGTTTGCAAGTTTAATATATACTCAAATGCGACATTATTTTCGTCAACAAATGTCATGTTATATTCTACCAACCCTGGTTTAGTACCAAACTTACTTTTAGGTTGACTTGAATGGTTTTTTCCTTTTCTCATAGTTGCAGTAAATGACGGAATTTTTTCTTCTTGAATACATGTTTTTATAAATTTCTGATACATGCTATATAATTCATGTTCTCCCATTTTTTCAGGTTTTACGTATAAGTGAAATACTTCTAATATATATTCTAATTGTGCTTTTCCCTTTAGTCCTTTTTTTATTATAAAATCTTTCACTTGTTCAAAATAATCATCTGTATAACCTTTCTTTTCACTTATATACCCTATTCTTTTATCTATATCTCGCAATTTTTCAGAATCAATTTGAAGAAAATGAGATGTTTGGCACCCTGATTGTACGTTTTTTAGATCATTTGTCAAATCAGCTGTATGCCATATAATACCATCTTCTTCATAAAATCTAAGATATCTATGTCCTCCGTCAGTTATGACCTTACTTTCAATTCCTATTATTTTTAATAGTTTTTCATATTGGTCTGTTAAAGAAGTACAAGTAATTATATTAGGATTCTTATAATTTTTATGGTCATACATTAATTCTTGTTCTTCATCTTCGTTCAAAAATCCATAAGAGACATCATAAAAGCTCCTTTTTCCCAATTCTATATACAGCCATCTGGCTTTTTCAGTATTTGTTGATAATGATTTTGGCATATTTGCTATAAAATCTTCCAGTCTTTCAATTTGCATGTATTGCTCACTCCTAAATTAAATATTTTCCTAAAAATTGTCCTGTATAGCTTTGCTCATTTCTTGCAATTTGTTCTGGTGTTCCAACTGCAACAATTTTTCCTCCTTTGTCTCCACCTTCTGGTCCCAAGTCAATTATATAGTCACTTGTCTTTATTAAATCCAAATTGTGTTCTATTACTATAATACTATTACCTGTGTCTACAAGTCTTTGTAGTATTTCTACTAATTTGTGAACATCTGCAATATGCAATCCTGTTGTTGGCTCGTCTAGTATATATAGTGTCTTACCTGTTGGTTTTTTAGACAATTCTGTTGCTAACTTGACTCTTTGAGCCTCTCCTCCTGATAATGTAGTAGAAGGTTGTCCCAATTTTATATAACCTAATCCCACATCATGTAGTGTCTGTATTTTTTGTTTTATCCTTGGTATATTTTTAAAGAACTCTAGCGCCTCTTCTACTGTCATATCAAGTACATCTGCAATTGTTTTTCCTTTGTATTTAACCTCTAATGTTTCTTTATTATATCTTTTACCCTTACACACTTCACATGGCACATAAATATCTGGTAAAAAATGCATTTCTATTCTTAATATTCCATCCCCTGAACAAGCCTCACATCTTCCGCCTTCCACATTGAAGCTAAATCTTCCCTTTTCATAGCCTCTCATTTTTGCTTCATTTGTTCCTGCAAATATATCTCTTATATTGTCAAATACTCCTGTATAAGTTGCTGGATTGGAGCGTGGTGTTCTTCCTATTGGAGATTGGTCAATATTTATTATTTTATCTATATTCTCTATTCCAATTATTTCTTTATGTGCTCCTGGTTTTTCATTTGAACCATTTATTTGCTTTGCCAATGCCTTATATAAAATATCATTTACCAATGTACTTTTTCCAGACCCTGAAACACCTGTAACACATATAAATTGTCCTAGCGGAAATTTAACATTTATGTTTTTTAAATTATTTTGAGTAGCTCCTTTTACTTCTATTGCTCTTCCATTTGACTTTCTTCTTTTTTCCGGAATTGGTATTTGTTTTTTTCCGCTCAAATATTGCCCTGTTATAGATTCTGGTATCTGTTTTATTTGTTCTGCTGTTCCTTGTGCAATTACTTTTCCACCATGAACTCCTGGTCCTGGTCCAATATCTATTATTTGATCAGCCGCATACATTGTATCTTCATCATGTTCTACAACAATAACTGTATTTCCTAAATCCCTTAACTTTTTTAATGTTGCTATTAATTTTTCATTATCTCTTTGATGAAGTCCTATACTTGGCTCATCTAATATATATAATACACCAGTTAATCCAGAGCCTATTTGAGTTGCCAAACGTATTCTTTGTGCCTCTCCTCCTGATAGTGTTCCTGCGCTTCTTGATAATGTTAAATATTCCAATCCAACATCAATTAAAAATTGTAATCTTTTATTTAATTCCTTTAAAATCTGTTCTGATATCATCTTATCTTTGTTATTCAATTTCAATGAATTCAAATAATTTTTTATTTTATCGATTGACATTTCTGTTAGTTCATTTATGTTTTTATCTCCTACTTTAACTGCTAAACTTTCTTTTCTTAGTCTTGCTCCATTACATGTTGGGCAATGACTATTACTCATATACAATTCATAAAAGTCCTTCATTCCCTGTGATTTTGTTTCTCTATATCTTCTATCCAAAGTTGGAATAACTCCTTCAAATGGAGAACTAAACTTTCTTGTACCTGCTGATGATGAATATTCAAAATCAATTTTTTCGTCGCCTGTTCCATATAATATCTTATTTAAAAAGTCTTTTGGTAGTTTTTTTATTGGTACATCTTTAATTTCAACTCCATAATGTTTCGCAATACTCTCAAAATACATCTTTGCCATTGTATCGCCTTTTTTCATACTACTTGCGCCAAATGCTTTTATACCATCATAAAGGGTTTTGCTTTTATCGGGAATTATAAGGTCTTCATCCATTTTCATTAAATATCCAATACCTGTACAAGTTGGACATGCACCAAATGGATTATTGAATGAAAACATCCTTGGCGATAATTCTTCAAAACTAATACCACAATCTGGACAAGCATAATTTTGACTAAATAGCATTTCTTCGGAGTCATCTTTAGAAGTTCCTACAACTATAAGCACTAGATTATTGGCGTGTTTTAATGCTATTTCCACAGATTCTGTTAATCTACTTCTTATATCTTCTTTTATTATTAACCTATCAACTATTATTTCTACTGTATGTTTTCTCTTTCTATCTATATCTATGTCATCTGTCAGTTCTACGGTTTCTCCATCTATTCTTGCTCTTACAAACCCTTCTTTTGAAAAGTTTTCTAGTAATTTTTTAAACTCACCTTTTCTTCCACGAACTACAGGTGCTAAAACTTGAATTTTTGAACCTTGTTCCAAATTCATTACTGAATCAACTATTTGGTCTATTGTTTGTTTTTCTATTCTTTTGCCACAATTTGGACAATATGGTACCCCGATTCTTGCATATAATAAACGTATATAATCATAAATTTCTGTAACAGTTCCTACTGTTGAGCGTGGATTTTTAGATGTAGTTTTTTGGTCTATTGATATTGCTGGCGAAAGTCCCTCTATTAGCTCTACATCTGGCTTTTCCATCAGTCCTAGAAACTGTCTTGCATATGAAGATAAGCTCTCTACATATCTTCTTTGTCCTTCTGCATACAGAGTATCAAATGCCAAAGAAGATTTTCCAGACCCAGAAAGTCCTGTAATTACTACAAGCTTATCTCTTGGAATTTCTAAATTAATGTTTTTTAAATTATGCTCTTTTGCGCCTTTTATTATTATATTATTATTCATGTTGAATCTCCATTTTTTAATACTTTTAAAAAAGAGTCTTTTTTATCAGACTCTTTTCGAAATGATTAGATGATTAGATTGCCATCCTCTCAAGACTAACCATTTCTTTTTCCTCCAATGCTGCTATCCACCTTTCTGCGTAAAGGTTATTGGAGGAATAGACTGCCACCCATTGCGAAATGGGTGACCACTCATTTCCAATTTTCACCGCATTGCAGCGAAAAATCAGAAAATCGAGTGGATTTAGGTAATCTTGCTCATACCGTGAGCGGAATTGTTCATTCCGTACCAGCTCTTCAGCAAGAGCATCATGATTTTCGCACCTTCTAAATGTGCCAAAAAGTATTATCCCTTTGGTTATCATGGTGCACCTCCTGTTTTCATTATAGATTATATACTATCACGTTATTTTTCCTAAATCAAGTGCTATTATTTTAAATTATCACATCATTTTTTCCATTTCTTTTATTTTATCTCTTATTTCTGCTGCCTTTTCAAATTCCATGTCAGCTGCATATTTAAGCATTTCATCTGTCATTTTAGATATAATATCTTTTATTTCTACATCTTTGTCTAATTTATATTCTTCTTGAACTTCTGCGACATAACTTGCTTTGATAGTATCTCTTACTGATTTTTGAATTGTTTTTGGTGTAATATTATGTTCCTTATTGTATTGTTCTTGTATTTTTCTTCTCCTATTTGTTTCACTTATAGCTTTCTCCATGCTTTCTGTTAGTTCATCTGCATACATTATTACTTTTCCATTTGTATTCCTTGCTGCACGCCCTATTGTTTGTATTAATGAACGCTCTGAACGTAAAAATCCTTCCTTGTCAGCATCTAATATTGCAACTAATGATACCTCTGGAATATCCAAACCCTCTCTTAAAAGATTTATACCTACTAATACATCAAATTGCCCTAATCGTAAATCTCTAATTATTTCCATTCTTTCAAGTGCTTTAGTATCAGAATGCATATATTTAACTTTTATATCTATCCCTGCTAAATATGTGCTTAAATCTTCTGCCATTTTTTTTGTTAAAGTAGTTACTAGCACTCTTTCCCTTTTTTCTGTTCTTATTCTTATTTGTTCTATTAAGTCATCCACTTGGTTTGTAACAGGTTTTACTTCTATTTTAGGGTCTAGCAGTCCTGTAGGTCTTATTATTTGCTCTACGACATTTTCTTTGGAATGTTCTTTTTCATAGTCAGCTGGAGTTGCACTTACAAAAATACATTGATTTATTCTTTGCTCAAATTCTTCAAATTTAAGTGGTCTATTGTCAAAAGCCGAAGGTAATCTGAATCCATATTTTACCAATGCTTCTTTTCTAGCTCTATCTCCGTTATACATTGCTTTTACTTGTGGTATGGTTGCATGTGATTCGTCTATTAATAAAAGAAAATCTTTTGGAAAGTAGTCAAATAAAGTATATGGTGCACTTCCTGGCTCTCTGCCACTTATATGTCTTGAATAGTTTTCGATCCCTTGACAAAAACCAGTTTCTCTCATCATTTCTATGTCAAAATTTGTTCTTTCTTCTATTCTTTGTGCTTCTATTAATTTACCCTGTGATTTAAAATACTCTACTTGTGCCTTCATTTCTTCTTCTATTGTTACAATTGCCTTTTCAAGTTTATCTTTATTAGTTACATATTGAGATGCTGGTGGAATTAATATATGGTTTCTAAAGCCTATAACTTTGCCTGTCAATGGATTGATTTCATTTATCTTTTCTATTTCATCTCCCCAAAACTCTACTCTTACAGCTGATTCGCTTTCTGAGGAAGGATATATTTCTAAAACATCTCCTTTTGCTCTAAAGGTTCCTCTTTTAAAATCTAATTCATTTCTTGAATATTGCATATTTATTAGTTTTTTCATAATATTATTTCTTGATTTTGTCATTTGTGGTCGTAATGAAAGCATCATTTCATTGTAGTCTACAGGATCTCCTAATCCATATATGCAAGACACAGATGCTATTATAATAACATCTCTTGTTTCAAACAATGACAATGTAGCTGAATGTCTTAATTTGTCTATTTCATCATTTATAGAAGCATCTTTTTCAATGTATGTATCAGACTGCGGTATATATGCTTCTGGTTGATAGTAATCGTAATATGACACAAAATACTCCACTGCGTTCTCTGGGAAGAACTCTTTGAACTCCGAATATAATTGTCCAGCAAGTGTTTTATTATGTGCTAAAACAAGTGTTGGTTTTTGTACTTTTTCAATTATATTTGCCATAGTAAAGGTTTTTCCGTGAACCAGTAACTCCTAGAAGCGTCTGGAATTTCTTGCCTTCTTTTATTCCTTTGCTTAAATATTCTATTGCTTGTGGTTGGTCGCCTGTTGGCTTATATTCTGAGTGTAATTTAAACATTTTTCTTCCTTTCTTGTGACTTTTTTATGTTAAAAAAAGATAACTGCCAGCCAAGCATTCGTCCCAAAACTCGTCCTCATAGGACTAATTTTTACTGGTTAATATAAATCTTTTTGTTTAGGACGAATAAAGGTCACAAACTTCCTACGCATTATTAAACGATATTGAATGATACTAAGTATCATTTTTCACTATACTATAATATCATTTTTTGCCTTAAAAAACAAGGTTTTTAAAGCACCTTGTTTTTTCATCTATATTTTAAATTACTCCTAATTCTTCTATAATTGATTCGGGAATTTGACAGTTAATTGAATATAAAATCGATATAAGCATTGATGGTGCTTAATTTTTTTGTCAAATTTCTCTCTTTTCTCTTGCACAATGTCTCACAATGTGTTGGAATTACATCAAGGAGAAATTTAATTATGAGATTACAAATAATAAAATCAAAAAATGCTCAATCTCTTTATGTTGTTAAATCTGTATACCGCAATAAGAAAAGGACAAATAAAGTTGTTGAGAAATTAGGTACTTATGAAAAATTAAAACAAAATTTAAACGAAGATCCTATTGAATGGGCTAAAAAGTATGTGGAAGAATTAAATAAACAAGAAAAAACCGGGACTAGAAATGTTCTTGTAAAATATAATCCTTCAAAAATAATTGAAAAAAATCAGCAAACTTTCTTCAATGGTGGATATCTTTTCCTAGAAAAAATATATTATCAATTAGGCTTAAATGGTATCTGTAATGAAATTACAGATAAATATAGATTTAAATATGATTTGAGTGACATCTTATCAAGATTAATATATAGTAGAATAATATATCCTTCTTCAAAATTAGCGACATTTGAATTGTCTAAAAAATATATTGAACAACCTAATTTTGAATTGCATGATATTTATCGTGCTCTAGAAGTTATTGCCAAAGAAACTGATTTCATTCAAGCTGAACTGTATAAGAATAGCTTAAAAGTTTCCAAAAGAAATACTAATGTTCTTTACTATGATTGTACAAATTACTTCTTTGAAATTGAACAAGAAAGTGGTTTAAGGCAATATGGTCCTTCTAAGGAACATAGACCTAATCCAATTACTCAAATGGGACTTTTTATGGATGGTGATGGTATTCCTTTAGCTTTTGATATAACAGCTGGAAATACTAATGAACAAATTACTCTAAAACCTTTAGAAGAAAAAATATTAGCGGATTTTAAATTATCTAAATTCATTGTTTGTACTGATGCCGGACTTGTTTCTAATGCTAATAGAAAGTTTAACGATATGGATGAACGTGCCTTTATCACTACTCAATCTATTAAAAAATTAAAGAAATATTTGATGGATTTGGCTTTATCTCCTGACGAATGGCATCTTTCTGGAGATACTAAAAAGTATAATATTAATGACATTGAAAAAGATGAGGCATCTATTGAGCTTTACAAAGATAGAATATTTTTTAAAGAACGTTGGATTAATGAAAATGGTTTAGAACAAAAGCTGATTGTAACCTACTCTTTGAAATACAAAAATTATCAAAGACAAATCCGTAACTCTCAAATTGAAAGAGCTAAGGTTGCAATCGCTAATAAATGTTTTAAACTTGATAAATGTAATCAAAATGATTTTAAAAGGTTCATTAAGAAAACCAATGTTACAAATGATGGAGAAATAGCTGAAAAGAAAGTACTGTCATTAAATACCGATACAATCTTAAAAGAAGAAAAATTTGACGGATTTTACGGTGTATGCACAAATCTTAATGATAATGCTGAAGAAATTATCAAAGTAAACCAAAGAAGATGGAAAATTGAGGAAAGCTTTAGAATTATGAAGAGTGAATTTAAAGCTAGACCTATGTATTTAAGTAGAGATGACAGAATTACAGCTCACTTTACTACTTGTTTTCTTTCATTGGTTATTCTTAGATTCCTAGAAAAAAGATTGGAAGAAAAATATACTAGCTCTCAAATTATTAATACTTTAAAAAATATGAATTTTATAGAAAGTATTGGGAATGGATATATTCCGACTTATATTAGAACTGATTTAACTGATGATTTGCACGATAAATTTGATTTTAGGACCGATTACGAAATACTTAATAACAGGAACCTAAAAAATATTTAAAAAAAATTAAAAGAATAAAAACATTGTGCACTTTCAAAAAGCTAGAAGCGTTGATATACAACGTTTCTAGCTTTTAACTGTCAAATTTGAGAATTTATATCGCAAATTTGACCACTTTTTTTTATGGATGTCAACAATTATTTGACTATTTTTGTAAAATTATAAATTGCAATAATAAGTGTCGCACTTTTTTCAATAAAATTATAACATTATTTATGATACATTTGGGGTAACGATCTTATGTTTACCCCAAATTCATGATCGCCATTATTGTTGCACAGAGCAGCTCTACTCCGTGCAACGATTCTTCTCGACACTCTCCAGGCTTGACCATCCGCCAAAGCTGGTCTAAAATTTTAATCTTTGGGTTATGAGCGTACTCTTGCTTATTTTGCCATTTACTTTAAATTATTTTAAAATTGTGCTAAGTGTTACAGCTGTAAGTATTTAGTTGTTTTATTTTAGTGTATCTTATTTTGCAATATTACCCCTTATTTTCCATTTTTGAGATTTTCGCCGTTAAAAATTATGGAGGTTTATGGATACATGATGTATACATTTTGGATACAGAAAAAGCAGGGATCACCTGCTATTCATTTTTTAGTTTTAAAGTTAATCTAATCTCTTCAGCTTGTAACGTTTTTATTATCATCTCATCTGTTCCCATTTCTAACGGAATACTATTTAAAACATATGCAATTTGTTCCTTTCCTTTATGATCTTCTCTCACTTTTTTTATTAATTCAATTGCACTATTTCTATCATAATTTATAATTTTATTTTGAATTTCTACTATACTTTTAGTTAACTTCATCTTTTCTATTTCTTCCATTATCCTTTACCCTATCCTTTCAGATAATATTCTATCATTTTGATATATTGATCTTGTGCATTTAAACAAGTATCAATTAAATATCCGTATGTGTCAACTAAATGTAGGCAATTTTTTTATCTTTTTTTCTAATACTTCAATGTCAATTGCTTCAACACTTTATTATATTTTTGTTCATTTAATAAAACATTGTCTTTTTATCTTTAAAAACTACATCTCATTTCTGAAAATTCTTTTAATTTCATTATTTCTTTTATCCAATCTTCTGCACTTGTGTCTATTGGTGTTGGGGTTTCTAATTCATCTATATTAAACTTCTCACTTAATACACATATTCTACTTAATGCATTTGCTCCATGTATTCCAAATGCTTTTCTTCCGCTACAAAATCTTTTCTTTAATTTACTAAATATTTAACTTTCTTGTGTTCCCATATTCCTATATTCTATTCCTTCTGGTGCTTCTGGGATTTCTACTATATCTTGATATCTTTCTAAATCACTGCTTAAATAACTTTCTAACTTATTCAATTTCTTTACTGCCTGATATTCTCCATTTAATTCGTATTTTAATCCATCTATTGCTGGTTGTATTTTTTCAAATTCTTTTTTATTTATTAATTCAATAAATATATTTTTATATTCTATTGGTACACCTCTTACTATTTCTTGCATTATATGAAATTGGTCTTTTTGATATATTCCTCCTTTGGCTGTTGTTCCTTTTGCCCATTTTGCTCCATCTCCATTTGTTACTCTTAATTTTATTTTACTTTCATCATATTGACTAAATGCTCTTGCATCTCTTAATCTTGCTATTTCTTTTGATTTCATTATTCCTGCTATATATTGCTTATTTACTAAACTATGTCTGGAATCTTCTTTTTTCCATCCTTCATACATTACATGTAATTTAAGCTCTGTTTTTATTTTCATCTTTGGATTAAATTCTTTGTTTTCTCTTTCTACTTTTTGTTTGTTTTTTTCTAATCTTTCTTTTCTATCTTTTCCTTGTAAATTTATCCATATTCCATCTGCTTCTTCAAATAATGCTGTTACTTCTTTTAGTCCTGCTACTAACTGGTTTTTATCAAATAATTTTCTTTCTTCTTTTTCTTTATTTGTTATTTTATCTCCTATCTTTACTATAATATTTCTTATTTTCTCATGACTTAGAGATGTATTTGTTGTTGTATCTATTACTTCTTCTGCTTTTCTATATGAATCTGTTACTGGTACTGTTTCTATTACTTTTTCTACTAAATTACTTGATGCTTTTCCTTCCGCACTTATTTTTAATGTTTCATCTAATAAATATACTGTTTTTGTTATTCCTTCTTCTTGAACTTCATACATTACTCTTTTATATTTTATTTCTCCCATTATTGTATTTACTGATGTTTCTCGTAATCCTTTATGTCTATATTTTTTCTTATCTCTATTTTCCATTAATTTCCTATCGTACACTTCTAACATTAATTTTATTATTAAACATCCAAAAAACATACAAATTTAAAAACTTTTTTCTCTAAATCATTGAATTTTACTTCTTTACTTGCTATAATTTCTTCAAACATGGTTATCAATCCTTTCGTTGTTTTTTGGCGATTACATTGTATTGGATTAACCATGTTTTTTCAATATTAAATTAAAAAATGTAGACAAAATTTTTATTTTTGCCTACAAATATTTTACACTAACTCTCTAATAACAACTGAATTAATTTTTATTTTCAAACCTGCATTTTTGGCTATTCAAATAGTATTCATTTGCTGATACCCTAAACAAATACCCTCTTCCTGATTGTGTTTTATTGATTTTTTCCATATTATAATCACCTTTCTAAAATTATTTATGAACTGGGTGTCCTTACATAAGGACACCCAGCATCTACAAATTTCCTTTCTCTTTATTTCAAATTATTTATTTCTTCTTGCAATCTTTGAAGTTCATTATAGAATGATTCTATATGATAAATCAAAGGTTCGATTTGTGCTCTTGCAGCGTAAAAAAGATTTTCGTATCTCGGATACATATATCTACACTGTTTAAAAAACGGTAAATAATACGTTTTCGTTTCAATAGCCTTTCTGTATCTGGCTTCAAAAGTTTTTTCATCCAAAGTCAACATGTTGTGCATTCTATCAGAAGCCTTAATTGCTGCTGCATTCATATCTGTAGATATATTTTGCAGATATTCTTTAATTGCTTCTGGATGTTTGTAATTTACGCCTTCCTTTTTTGTAACAAGCATTACCAACCTTGCAACATTTGGATTAAACATCTTGGCTATGGTTACTTCTCTATAGCCTTCGACATCTTCAATTATATCATGCAATAATGCTGCACAAATTACATCTTCATCTTTTATACCAAAAGAAATCAACGTATTTGCGACATCAACACAATGATTATAATAATCAGTGCCATTGTCTCGTTTGAATCCCTTTTCAACGCACATTTCTTCCCGAACTAAATCAAGTGCTTTTATTGCCATTGAATTAATTCCAAAGAGAGTTACCAGCCGCCTTTCCAAGAATTGACTTGGACTTTGATTTTGGTCCAAAAATAGTCCTTGAATTTTTTCAGTTTGATTTTTCATAGTAAATTACCTTCCTTTCAGAAAAATTGTAGAATATATATAAACCCTTATTAGGGGATTAACAAAAACAAAACCAGAGAAAAACTTCTCTGGTTTAATTAATTGCACACTAAAACAAGGTTAAAAAATACCTTTTTACAAAAACTTTTTTTGATTATCATTTTTACAATATAAATTACTTCGTTTATATCCATATCTAATTGCTCCAATTAATATTTCTATAAAAACTTTTATACATTTTAACATCAATTACACTTAAAATCAAGTATTTTATCGCATTTTCCTTAACTTTTGTTAATTTATTTTTGACAATTTTCGACATTTTAAATTTACGTCATTTTATTTTGATGACAATTTGTCTAATTCCTTTTTCTTTTAATAAGTGTTGATACTGCTTCATTTAATATTGCCAACCTTGGTCTGAGTGTAATATTAAATTTGTATTATCTGGTATCTTATTAAATGCTTTTTCTAACATATCAACCACTTGTGCAAATACTGGATGTCTTGATAAATTAAAGCTAATTACTTCACCATTAAATAAATCTAATATTGGTGATAAATAAAGTTTTTCATTATGAACTTTAAATTCTGTTACATCTGTAACCCATTTTTGGTTTGGTTCTTTAGTCTCAAATTCTCTATTTAAAAGATTATCACAAATTTTTCCTACTTCACCTTTATATGATTTATACTTTTGTGCTCTTACGAAACATTGTAATTCTAATTCTTTCATAAGTCTTCTGACTGTTTTATGGTTGATAATAAATCCTCTGTTATGTAATTCTTCTATATCCATATCTTCCTTTATTTTCATGGTAAATAGCTGTAATTTCTTCTTTTATTTCTTTATATTTATCTGGTTCTTTGATTCTGTTTAATTGATAATAAAATGTGCTCCTCGTTACTTCTGCATATTTTAACAAGGCCTCTAATCTAAACTCATGCCTTAATTCATCTATTACAATTACTTTTTCGATTGTTTTGGCTTTGTCCTTTTCTGAACTAAGGATTGCAATTTTTTTAAGTATGCATTTTCCATTCTAAGTCTTTGTGCTTCTTCTATTAAATCTTCTTCATTTTCTTTAGATAATTTCTTTTTTCTTGGTTTAGAACTCATATTTTTATTTCTACCACGTCGCTTCTCATAGAAAGCTTGTGGTCCTTCCTCATAATATATACGTTCCCATCTAGTTGCTTGGTCTACACTTCCTAAATTAAAGTGTATTGCTGTTTCTTGAGCTGATAAATGGTTTTTATGCATATATTCTATCACACTTTGCTTAAATTCACCACTATAAGATGACTTTAAATTTTTTAATAATCCTTTTTCTCCATGTTCTTTATATTTTTTTACCCATTTTTTTACGGTTGTTAGAGATGGAATGTTAAATTTATTTGCTGTACATTGATATCCGTAATGTTGTTTATTGTAATATTTTACTACTTCTAATTTAAAATTATTTGAATATTTAGACATAAAATGAACCCTCCTTATTAAACTTTTTTGTCTAATAATTTGGGTTCACTTCAAAAATTACTCTCTACAAACTTATATTTTCTTCAAAACAATAGCAATAAAGTTTATATACTTACAAGCTCTTGCTTCTATAGATTTTCTGTCGCTTTTAGAATACTCATTGTCGCAGTTTATCCAGTCCTCCCAGCACTCCTCATTACTTTCCATTTCATATATTGATACAATTTCACTATTTCTTGATTTTAAAATTATATTTTTCCAATATTCTATGTCATGAAGATAATCAAGTTGCTCTGGTGTCCAAGATAATAGTAACTCTTTTGGAATATTGTTATGGCAGTCTTTCTTCATTCCTGGAACAACTATATAAATATAGCCTCCTTTTTTTACAAATGGCAAAAGTTTTTCATCTAAATACTTTTCGTCTCTTCCAAAGTAGTTGTAAGAATCTGTGCTAACAACTGCATCAAAAAATTCTTTTTCGTATTTTAAATCTGTTGCATCTGCTTTTACTGGAATGATTTGATCTTCTGTCAATCCCATTTCAGCGAAAAATTTTCTATTTTCTTCTGCGTCACTCCAAAGGTCTGTTGCATATACTTTAAAGCCATATTCCTTTGCTAAGAAAACTGATGTGATTCCTTGACCACTTCCTAAGTCCATAACTATTGAACCTGCTTTTATTTTGTTGTCTTTCAAATGTTCCGCCTAACCATCCTGCACTTGTTGCATATGGTTTAATAGTTTTACCTGACAAGTCATTTCTTGTTAAAAATGTTCTTATTGCTGGAACAGGTCTATACCACCATATAAGAAAAATATACTATTAACTTACTCATAATAATCCTCTCTTATTTTAGACTTTTCAATATTCTTTTTTAGTAATTTCCTCGAAGTGCGGGCAGTTAAAATCGCCTCTACATTTTTCATAGATTACTTTACACTATCTTACTATTAGTTAATACTGTAATATATTTTTTATACTTTTTATATTCCTATTACAATAGCATAAAAACAGATAACCAATTATCTGTTTTTATTTGCATACTATTTTTTTTATACTTTTAATAAAAATTTTATAACTAAAAGTCTGCATTTCCTGCTGTTCTAGGAAATGGGATTACATCACGAATATTTTGCATACCAGTTAAATACATTACCATTCTTTCAAATCCTAATCCATATCCAGAATGTGTTACTGTTCCATACTTTCTTGTATCAAGATACCATGCATAGTCTTCTTCCTTCATTCCTAATTTATGAATTTTTTCTTTTAACACATCATAACGTTCTTCACGTTGACTACCTCCAATTATTTCTCCAACTCCTGGAACAAGTAAATCCATTGCTGCAACTGTTTTTTCATCTTCGTTTAATCTCATGTAAAAAGCTGTTGTTCCTGCTGGATATCCTGTTACAAATACTGGCTTTTTATATATTTTTTCTGTTAAAAATCTTTCATGTTCAGTTTGCAATCCAATTCCCCATTCTACAGGATATTTAAATTGTTCTTTATGAGGAGTTAACAGTTCTATTGCCTTTGTATATGTTATTCTCTCAAACTCATTATTTATAATATTTTCAAGTCTTTCTATTAAACCTGGCTCTATAAATTTATTAAAGAATTCCATTTCTTCTGGTGCTTGCTCAAGCACATATTTTATAATATATTTTACCATAGCCTCTGCCATATCCATATTATCTTCTATATCTGCAAATGCCATTTCTGGTTCTATCATCCAAAACTCAGCGGCATGTCTAGGTGTGTAAGAATTTTCTGCTCTAAATGTTGGGCCAAATGTATATATATTGCCAAATGCTGTTGCAAATGTTTCACCATTTAATTGTCCACTAACAGTTAGGTTAACAGGCTTTCCAAAAAAATCCTTTGTGTAATCTATTTTTCCGTTTTCGTTTGTTGGTAGTTTTTCTAAATCAAGAGTTGTTGCTCTAAACATTTCACCTGCCCCTTCGCAATCGCTACCTGTAATTATTGGCGTATGCACATATACAAATCCTTGCTCTTGAAAAAACTTGTGTATTGCAAATGCAACAAGTGATCTTACTCTAAATACCGCCATAAATGTATTAGTTCTTGGTCTTAAATGCGCAACTGTTCTTAAATATTCCATTGAATGTTTTTTAGGCTGAATTGGGTAGTCCTCATCTGCCTTTCCCATTATCTCTATTTTATTTGCATGAATTTCAAGAGAGTCCTTTCCATTTGGTGCGTCAACTAATAAGCCTTTAACTACAATACTTGAACTGATATTTAACTTTACGATTTCTGCAAAGTTCTCTATTTTTTCATCTTCAACTATTATTTGAATTGGCTTAAAAAAACTACCATCGTTTAACTCAATAAATGCTATTTTCTTTGCATCCCTTTTTTGTCTTATCCAACCAGCTACATTAATTTCCTTTCCTAAATATTCTTCTTTGTTTCTGAAAATTTCTTTTACTTTTACTCTTTCCATATTGAACCTCCTTTTTTTTTCATGTTACAGAAGTACAAAAAAAGCCCTCTGCAACAATATGCAGGGACGAATATAATCCGCGGTACCACCCTAACTTAAGAATTAAAAATTCTTCTCTCATTATATGCTCCAATGTGTTTCACTTTGTATTGTTTTCTAAAAGGGCTTGCAGCCGGTGACCCTTATTCTCTACTAGTAACCTAATACAGCTTTGCATTGTACTAACGCACTTTTTATACTTTTATATTTTATTCTATTATTAACCCTTTTGTCAAGTGATATTCAAATTTTTTTACACTATATACATTATTTTATTATCTGGAAAATATTCTTTCATTTTTTTCTCAAAAAATAATCTTGCCTCATCTTTTACTTTTTCTTTATACATGTATTTTCCTTTGCCTCTTCCTGTCATTATATTCTCGTCAAATAATTTTATTGCATTGGGAAATGCATCATTGTTTATCATTTTATGAACATAACTATATGTCATAAAAATAAGTTCAAAAAATACATCTTTTTTAACATTATCATTCAATTTTTCCTTAAGATATATTATTAACTTTTCATATTTATCTTGCCAGTTATCAATTAGAATAATTGGTGCTATTAATATCCCTACTTTATATCCCGCATCTTTCAACTTATTTACCGCTTCAACTCTCTTCTCCAAGCTAGATGTACCAAGCTCCACCTTTTGTATAATTATACTTGGATTTACACTCATTCTTACTATAACTCTATTATTATGTTCTAAATTTAGTATTGGCTCAACCATATCAAATTTAGTTGGAAACGTTAAATATCCTTTATTATTTTGGGCAAATTTTGGTATTGTCCACTCTAAATTGTTTGTAATTGTGTTTTCTAATATTAAATCACTATTGCTACCAATCTCAAAAGTTAATTCTTTGTCACTTTGATTAGCAACTTTTATTATTTTTGAAAGCATGTCTTCTCTATTTACGAACAGCCTTAAATATGAACATTTATTATAGTTACACACTAAATAGCAGTACATACACATTGCCGTACAACCAGAAGAAGTATATGGTACTAGAAAATCTGAAGTCTTATGATTTAGAACAAATTTATGTGTCTTTCTTATTCCTATAATCAAGTTCTTTTTCATATCTACAAATTCACAATTTTGTTTACCTCTCATCTCAGGTATATTATTATGGTTTTCTATAATCATTTTAGGGATGTCTTTGTATTTTTCTAATAATTCTCTTCCCAACTCGTAATTTTCAACATTCTTTTCATATAAAATTTGCTTTGGTAAAAACATATCAATTCTCTCCTTGTGTTCTTCTTTAGTAATTTCTTCGAAGTACAGACGATTAAAATCGCCCCTACATTTTCATAGATTACTTTACACTATCATATTATATTTTGCATATTTTTTTATATTTTATTAT
>OHAO01000974.1_pt1 | contig 21023 bp, 19 predicted proteins | sample 1577151 | NCBI WGS metagenome assembly OHAO01 (sample SAMEA3541585, study PRJEB24748) | human gut metagenome | biome: human gut; feature: human-associated habitat; material: faeces | place: China | collected 2012 | reverse complement strand
TATAATTTAGAGTGCCCTCTTTTCTTTTTACTTTAATTATTGTTACCTTTGCACACTATTTGTAAGGAAATGAAAGATACCAAGCAACAATTTGAACATGTCATTGCTTTATGCCGTGACCTATTCTCTAAAAAACTGCATGATTACGGTCCTGCATGGCGTATTTTGCGTCCTGCTTCCGTGACCGACCAAATATTTATCAAGGCCAATCGTATTCGCAGCATTGAAGTAAAGGGGGTGACTCTTGTCGATGAGGGAATCCGTTCCGAGTTTATCGCTATTGTCAACTATGGTATTGTCGGGTTGATACAGTTGGAACTGGGATATGCAGAGTCTGCTGATATTACAGTGGAAGAGGCATTGGCTCTTTATGACAAGCATGCGAAGGAAGCATTGGAATTGATGCTTGCCAAGAATCACGATTACGATGAAGCCTGGCGGGAAATGCGGGTCAGCTCGTACACCGACTTGATTCTAATGAAGATCAACCGTACAAAACAGATAGAAGATCACCAAGGTACCACGATCATATCGGAAGGTATCGATGCAAATTACTTCGACATGGTAAATTACGCCGTTTTCGGGTTGATTCGCCTTGTCGTGGAGCAAGAGTAAGGTCTAACCGAAAAATAAACAAACATGAGACTCGTCAAAAACCTGTGCAGGATTATTGTCGGGATAGTATTCATCTATTCCGGATTCGTGAAAGGAATTGACCCGTTAGGATCTGATTACAAATTCACTGACTACTTCAACGCTTTCGGTATGGGCTGGATGAACGCAACCACGTTGTTTTTCTCTTTCGCCCTCTCGCTGGTAGAATTTCTGATCGGAATCGCCCTGTTGTTCAATTTATGGGTATCCCGTATGGCATGGGGTTCCCTATTATTTATGGCTTTTTTCACCCCGTTGACCCTCGTGTTGGCACTGACGAATCCTGTGAGTGACTGCGGTTGTTTCGGGGATGCCATGATCCTGACAAACTGGCAAACCTTTTGGAAGAATATCATTTTGCTCCTATTGGCCATCATGATCTTCATGTACCGCAAAGAATACAAATCATCGCTTCCCTTGGTGGGACAATTCTCGTTTCTCGCCTTGGCAGGAGCCGGAATGTTATGTCTTTCCGTTTATTGCTATCGGCACCTACCCGTACTGGATTTCCGTCCTTACGCTGTCGGCAAAAACATCACGGAAGGAATGAGACTTCCCGAAGGAGCCGAACCGGATCAATACGAAGTCACGTTAAAGTACAAAAACAAGCAAACCGGAGAGGTCCAGTCTTTCACGGAAGAAAACTATCCGTGGCAAGACACACTGAACTGGGAATACGAAAGTAGCTCGGAGCGACTGGTAAAGAAAGGGTATATCACACCGATTCATGATCTTGTAATCGAACACCCCACGCTTGGTAACATCACAGAAGAAATCCTAGAAGATGATAATCACACGATCCTCGCCGTAGCATACAACCTTACCCAGAGTGACATGCAATATCAACCCGCCATCAACCGACTGGCAGAGTATGCCCAAGAGAAAGGAATTCGTTTCTATGGGTTAACCTCATCCTCGGAACGAGACATTGAAACATATAAAAAGCGGTATCACGTTCCCTACGAATTTTGTACAGCTGACGAGATTCAGTTAAAAACCATGATTCGCTCCAATCCCGGCGTGATCATCCTCCGGGAAGGCACAATTCTCGACAAATGGGCCGGAAAAGATGTTCCCGACGTGAAAGAATTACAGGATACCGACTTGACAGCTTATTGCGTATATTCAAGGGAACAAATGCAACGAATTTATTTGGTTTACTCCATTATCCTTCTTTTCTTTGTAGCATATTTACTGATTCCACGTAGAAAAGGGAAAAGAAACAATTAAGCACAAACAATTCAAAACATAAAGATATGAGAAAAAAGATTGTAGCAGGTAACTGGAAAATGAACAAAACCTTCGCTGAAGGAGTTGAATTGGCTAGAGAAGTGAATGATTACGTGAGATATAAAGAAGGCGGGGAAGGCGTTCTCGTTGTTCTCGGTACTCCCTTTATCCACTTGGCAAAAGTGGCTCATAACATTACGGAATCTTCCATCATGGTTGCCGCACAAAACTGTGCAACGGAAAAAGCCGGAGCCTACACGGGTGAAATCTCAGCCGAAATGATCGCATCCACCGGAGCAAAATGCGTGATCTTAGGACACTCCGAAAGAAGAAGTTACTATGGCGAAACAAGCCCTATTCTCGTGAAGAAGGTTGCACAAGCCCTAGAAAGCAAATTGGAAATCATCTTCTGCGTGGGTGAAGTGTTGGAAGAAAGAGAAACCGAGAAACATTTCGAAGTTGTGAAACAACAGTTGACCGACGGACTCTTTAATCTTGCCCCGGAACAATTCGCTCACGTGGTAATCGCTTACGAACCGGTTTGGGCTATCGGTACTGGTAAAACCGCTACTCCCGATCAGGCACAAGAAATGCACGCCTTCATCCGTTCTGTTGTAGCAGAGAAATACGGACAAGCCGTAGCTGACGAAACTTCAATCCTTTACGGAGGAAGCTGTAACGCTGGAAATGCCGATGCTATTTTCTCTAATCCGGACGTGGATGGTGGACTTATCGGTGGTGCATCCCTGAAAGCAGCAGATTTCTTCGAAATCATCAAAGCGAGAGCAAGACATTAAATAAAGGGCGAAAAGCCCTTTTCGTTCATAAAGTTTATAAGGTTCATAAGGTTTGTAAAGTTGTGACTCCCTAGTGGGGTACTTTATAACCTTTATGAACCTTATAAATCTTACAAACTCCTCTTCCTCAAATCCCTTATAAAAGGTGGAACCAGACACACGATTAGCTGTGCTCGAGGCCAGCGCAGACAACGCTGAAAACAGATCATTGCCAAGCCGATAAACAACGTAGCACCCACAAGCACCTGCAAAGGCAGCCAAAATAAACCCTCTTCGGGAACAATCATCGGAATCAAGGCAACAGCTCCCGCCGGGGCAAAAAACTTTTCCAGGAATTCAAACAAAAAGAACATACAAATAAAAATCGGAAACACGACCACAACTTCAGGTAAATGCAGGTACCCATGTCCCACGACCTGAAAGAACACTCCGACAACGGCTGCCGTAAACAATACCAATAAAACTTGCACGGGACGATTACGAAATCCGGCTTTTGAATTGGCAAACTCCACGTAAGTCACGATTAACGGGGGAAGAATAAAATACAAATTCTCCGTGTAAACAGCTAGTAATACAACCACTGCCACCGTCATCAATAAAAACGCCCACCGTACCAAAGCCTCCCTCCAATTTACACTCACAAACGTGTAAGTAATCTTCTCCCGTAACCCCATTCTCTCCATTCCCCATTGTCCTCCAACAACAATAACCGACATAATAAACACGGCTACCGGATAGACCCAACTCTCCGTTTCCAATAACACGGGTAACATACAAGCTGAAATCTGCGGTACCAGAGTCGCACGGGATAACGTGAGGCAGATTGCAGCAAAAGCAAACGCAAACATCAGGTTAGCAAGTAACGGGAAAGGAGAATAACGCACAATACATACCCCCGCAATGGCACCCAGGGTCATGAGTACGACCATACCGATCCGGCTCACTCTCCACACTCGCTTATCCACGATCCACATCCCAATTGTCAAAGCAGCCATCTCCGGGAAAATAATCTCTCTTTCCATCAACAATTCAGCAGCTCCAATCATCAGCAAAATCATCAACAGAGCATAAAAATAGCGTTTACGCCGTGCCACGTCTCCAAACATCTGCACTCCATTTGCACTTTTCAACATTCTAAAATCTCCCTTTATTCATTATTTTACGACAAAAGTACACAAAATAATCCGTAATTATCATATGTTAATTTTTCTCCGTTTTATTCGACCTACCTTTGCCGAGCTAAAAAAATTATATATACATGCAACGAGACAGTATAGATTTTGGTTCAATGAAAGTCGGACAGTTGTTCTGTAAACAACTATTCCCGACCTTGCTGGGTATGGTTTTCTCGGCTTTATTCGTGATCACCGACGGGGTTTTCGTCGGTCGTGGAATTGGTAGCGACGCTTTAGCCGCGGTAAATATTGCTGCCCCGTTATTCGTGTTCGCTGCCGGAATGGGATTAATGTTTGGTATGGGCGGGGCAATCGTGGCATCAATCAACCTAGCCCAGGGTAAAGAACGTGTGGCTAACATTAACGCCACGCAAGCAACGCTTGTTTCTTTTATCGGCATGACGTTAGTATCTATCCTTGTCATGGCTTTCCCGACATCTGTCGCTCGAATCCTCGGAGCACCCGAAGATATTATCGAGCTGGCACGGGAATACCTGATTGCTTATGCCGCTTTTGCCACGTTCCAAACGGCACTCTGCGTGCTTACCTTCTTCACCCGTATTGACGGACCTAAAATAGCCATGTGGTGTATGACAATCTCCACGGTAATTAATATTGTACTCGACTATCTATTTATATTTGTGTATAAATGGGGATTGACGGGAGCCGCCGTGGCTACCGGTATCGGTGAAATCGTGGGATGTATTCTCATGGTTGCCTATTTATTACGTTATTCACCTCGTGTTCGTCTCGGCAAATTAAAGTTCAGCTGGAAGAGTATACAACTCACGGCACGTAATAGCGGATATATCATTCGTCTGGGATTCTCGGCATTCCTGGGAGAGGCTGCCATCGGAGTGATGATGTTAACCGGAAACTACGTGTTCGTAAGTTATCTCGGCACGTATGGAGTGGCGGCATTCAGTATCATGTGTTACTTCTTCCCGATCATATTTATGGTTTTCAATGCCATTATCCAATCGGCACAACCCATTATCAGTTTCAACCACGGGTATGCAGCACACGGACGTGCGCAACAAGCACTCCGGCTGGCATTGATTGCAACAATTGCAACAGGCTTGTTTTTCTTGGTCCTCACGATTTTACTACGGGAACAAATCGCATCTCTGTTCATTGCGGACCACACAAACTATGCCTGGAAGTATGCCGTATATGGAATTCCCTTTTTTTCGATATGCTATGTTTTCTTCGGAATCAACATCACCACTATCGGGTATTACATGAGTATCGAAAAGTCACGACTAGCAACGATATTTACCGTTTTAAGAGGAATCATATTACCCGTAATCTGTTTCTTCCTCCTGCCATTATGGTTAGGAGTCAAAGGGATCTGGCTAGCAGTAGCCGTGGCAGAATTTATCACGTTTGCCGTGATTTGTATAAATGCAACGTGTAAAAGAATTTGAAAGGGGCTTTTTCAAGCCCCTTTCTCCATTATTTCGTTACCCGAACTCGTTTTGCGGTCTCTCCTGTTTCATCCACAGCGTGAGCTACATTACGAGCCAATTCTATAAACGCCTGTCCGGTGACACTATCTTCATCCAAGGCAACCGGGCTACCATTCTCGCCTCCTTCCATAATACTCTGCACGATTGGAATTTGTCCCAAAAGACGCAACCCCTTCTCGTCAGCAAGTTTCTTGGCTCCCTCTTTACCGAAGATATAGTATTTATTATCCGGTAACTCAGCAGGAGTAAACCAAGACATATTCTCAACCAATCCCAACACGGGAACTTGTATTCCCGGAGATTCAAACATATTGATTCCCTTCACGGCGTCAGCCAAAGCCACCTGTTGTGGTGTACTAACCACGATTGCACCACTCAAAGCTACGGTTTGTACCAAAGTCAAGTGAATATCACTTGTTCCCGGAGGAAGGTCAATCAGCATAAAGTCCAGTTCATCCCAGAAACCGCCTTCTACCATCTGTTTTAAAGCATTGGAAGCCATCGGTCCTCTCCACACGGTTGCAGAATCGGGGTCCACGAAGAAACCAATCGACAACAACTTCACTCCATACTTCACAACCGGCTCGATCAACTCCTTACCTCCTACTTCTACCATATAAGGACTGGCATCCTCACACCCGAACATTTTCGGCATGGAAGGTCCATAAATATCAGCATCCACCAACCCGACTTTATACCCCAATTTAGCCAAGGCAACCGCCAAGTTTGAAGCTACCGTTGATTTACCGACTCCCCCTTTACCCGAAGACACGGCAACAATATGTTTCACCTTCTCCAAGGCCAAAGGTTTCTCCAAGTCATGTACGAACACGGTCTCAATCTCCACGGTTGTATATCCTAATTTCTCTTTCAACAGAGATTCACATTTCTTTCTCACCGTTCCCACGAACGGGTCATTGGACTTTTGGAATACCAAGCGGAAATCCACCTTACCGTCCTCAGCCTTTATATTCTGCACCATATCCAGTGCAACGATACTCTTCGAAGTGCCGGGATATTTCACTTCCGACAAAACGTCACGTATCTCTTTTACTATCTCTTGCATAATATCTGTTTTTTATAAATCTTTCAGACAAAATTACTGTTTATAAATTAATTTCCCAACAAACATTCGTTTTGTTAAGGTCAACAGGCTTAAAGGTTACAAATTATTGTCATTATTCCATTGTCAATTGCATATACAAATCATAAGCCTTACGACTAAAACAAGCAACAATCACCCGCTCGAAATCCGGATGTGTCTCCAAGAAGGTCTTGATCTCACGCAAAGCTATCGGGGTCGCCTCCTCCAACGGATAACCGTACACACCCGTACTGATCAGAGGAAAAGCGATGGTTTTTAAACCGTTCTCCACGGCCAAGGCAAGACTATTCCGGTAACATACCGCCAGCAACTCCGGTTCCCCCTGTCGCCCGTCAGAATAAACCGGTCCTACCGTGTGAATCACGTGACGAGCCTTCAGATTATATCCTTTTGTAATTTTCGCCTCCCCGGTTCGGCATCCGTTCAACGTCCGACATTCCGCCAACAACTCTTTCCCGGCAGCCCTGTGAATAGCCCCGTCAACTCCTCCACCTCCCAGCAAGGAAGTATTCGCTGCGTTCACGATTGCATCCACATCCAACGTGGTAATATCTACCTCAACGATTTCCAATCTATCCATATATTCTATAATTTATCAAGAATCAGATCCTTCAAACGCTTCAAGTCAAATCCCTTGAAATGTTCATCTAGTTTCTCGATCCCGTTCAATTGTAAATAAACTTTCAATGCCAAACGATGTAATGCGACCTGCAACACGTGTTCATGATCAAAAGCCAGAGAAGGCATATCTGACAAAGCGAACCATCGAGCATCTGCCGCATCGTCATATCCGGCCACGTTCATCCCCACGGGATTCACCAAAGCATAATAAGCCACCGTAATTGTTCGTCCCCGGGGATCCCGATCTATATCGGAAAAAGCCTGTAATTGCTCTACAAACACATCTTTCAATCCCGTTTCTTCTTCCAATTCCCGCACGGCACATTCATCCGTCGTCTCATCCATATTCAGGAACCCTCCCGGAAATGCCCAGCAACCTTTATAAGGTTCTCCACCCCGTTCCACCAATAACACCTTCAACACCTCCCCATCAAATCCGAAAATCACGCAATCCGTGGTCACCGCCGGACGAGGGTATTGATAACAATATTGTCCTTCCATTGTCTTCACTTATTTAAGAAATAACGACCAAATATAACGAATAAACCTCAAGCTGGATTCCTCTTTTTCCAACATTTACAAATATACCAATAAAAAACGCCCAAAAACGTAACATTTGGCCACATTTCAGCATAAAACGTATATTAAAACTTGTATCATGAAAAGAGTCGAAATGTTATTATTTATGTTGGGAATCGTGTTCATTCTCACGTTCTGGCTAGCAAGCCGTGAAGAAAAAATACCGTTCAAACTCTGGTATTATACTGACGCAACCTACGACGTAATTGCATACTCCCGGGACACACTTTTTCCATCAACGCCCAAAAATTACTGGAATGATTCTTTTCAACCGTATGACATAACTCGTGCAGAATCACGTAATCAATAATCTCATCCGGCAATTTCATCAATTTCACATTCAGGCTAATATTATCGTCCACCGAACAACTCCCCCAGTTCGATATATTATTCCGAAAAGACAATGCCCGGTAACGAAAACCGAACTGCACTGCCAGTTCCCTTACTCGTCCCGGCAAGTAACGCTTGCTCTCCATACGATAAATCTCTACCAAGAAATTCTCCACGTAGGGAGCAATTTTCGAGTATGCCGTACCACGAGGAATATATAGACGGATTTCCTTCCCCTCGATCTTATAGTATGGACGCTGCTCATCACAGGCAAGCACTTTCAGTACATGAAACTTCGTCTTTACCTCGGAATCCATACCTAACCCCACCCCCGTGTCTTTCTCGTAAACTTTGATCTTCGCCAAATTCTGCTCTATCCAATCTCGTTGTGTATGCACGAATTCCTCTACCTGCCGTCCGCTTACCCCGAAGGGTACGTTTACCCACACGCCTCTACCCGGTGCAATTCGCACCGAGAGGAAACGGATATTCTTTCCCCGTCTCACCTTTATCTTACCGATTCCCGGTAATACAATTTCGTCGTTCATCATCAAAAAGAGCTACCACAGAACGTGGTAGCTCAAACATTTGGGGGCAATCATCATTTAAGCGTTCTGTTTTACCAACTCGCTCAAACGGGTAAATTCTCCGTCTACTGTTTTCAATAGATCGATAGATATTCCTTTATAATAAGATCTAGCTTCTTTCTTATCGTTAAATGATTTACGAGCAGAAATTTTACTTCTCGTTTCATTTCTATATTCAACCATCTTTTTCACGATGTTAACAACTTCCGGCTCACTCTTCCCCACGCTAGAATTGTAATTCATACAATCGGCGATTACCGCGAAAGTCAAATAATCAACATCTTTCTTCAATCTTCTAATACTTGCCATAACACTGATATTTAATTTCCAACAAAATTAATAAAGAATATCATCCTAAACAAGCTTATTGTCAAAAAAATATTTACTTCTTTCATACTCGATAGGGTACTTTCCCAGCCTCCAGCATCATATCCAATACCAGCATACCAGCCATCGCCTCCACCACAGGAACCGCACGAGGCACCACGCATGGGTCATGACGTCCCCGAGCAATGAAAGTCACCTCTTCCCCGAAACGATTCACGGTTTGTTGCTCCTGCCCGATCGTTGCCACAGGCTTAAAAGCAACCCGAAAATAAATATCTTCCCCACTAGTGATTCCTCCCAGAATTCCCCCGGCATGATTTGTCAAGGTCCTCACTTGCCCGTTTCTCATCACGAAAGCATCATTATGCTCGCTCCCCCGCATACTTGCAGCATGGAATCCTTCTCCATACTCAAAACCTTTCGCCGCATTAATTCCCATCATGTAATATCCCAATCGGGCCTGAAAACGTTCAAACACAGGTTCTCCCACCCCGACAGGGACACCTCGAATAACACAGCTCACCACTCCTCCCACACTATCGTGTTCCTCCTGTACTTTCCGAATAAACAATTCCATTTTTCCCGCCACCACCGAATCGGGACAACGTACCACATTGGCAGCTGTTTCCTCCAAATTTAGCTCGTGATAAGTTTTATTCAACACGATCGGCCCCACCTGAGACGTGTAACCATGAATGAAAATACCCAATCTTTTCAAAACCTGACGAGCCACTGCTCCCCCCACCACACGAACCACGTGTTCCCGGGCTGACGAACGTCCCCCGCCCCGGTAATCCCGGATGCCATATTTCGCTTGCATCGTATAGTCAGCGTGAGACGGACGGAATAAATCTTTTATCTCGTCATAATCCCGGCTCCGTTGATCCTTATTCCGCACAATAAAACCAATAGGAGAGCCTGTCGTCACACCTTCGAATACACCCGAAAGTATTTCCACACGATCCTCTTCCGTTCTCGAAGTAGTCACGGAAGACTGCCCCGGTCTCCTTCGGTCCAACTCATACTGAATCTCGTCCACCGACAAGGGGAATCCCGCCGGACACCCGTCAATCACTCCCCCCAGCGCCTCCCCATGTGATTCGCCAAAAGAGGTTAACGTATATAACTTACCAATCGTGTTCATAATAAATGAAAATGAAGGAGAACAACACTTCTAATATTCAAAAATCAATATGGATTGAACTTTGGGACTGCATAAAAAATGGAAAATCAAGACTTGATTATCCCAATTTTCCATTTTCAACTTTCCATTTTCAATTGATTAGTGGCAGCAACCGTCACCACAAGAGTGTTCTGACCCACAACCGCCATCAGACCCACAACCGTGGCAACCGCCACATTTGTGAGAATGTAAGCTTTCCAGTTCTTCATCAGTAGCGTCTCTTACTGCCAACACCTTACCTTTGAAAAACAAATCTTTGCCGGCCATAGGGTGATTAAAATCCATGGTCACCGTATCGTCGCCCACGGTAACGATTGTCCCGTTCAGGTGACGTCCTAAACTATCCTGCATTGGCAGCACGTTTCCGGGGATCAATTCTTCCGCCTCAACTTCCGCAAATATATCTTTAGGTAACTCTACAATCATGTCCTCGTTCACCTCACCGTAAGCGTTAGCTGACGGAATATGAAAATCGAAAGAATTTCCCGTGTTCAAATTCAACAGGTTCATTTCGAAATATTCCAGCGTTTGCCCTTGACCACAAATAAATTCCAAGGGGGTTTTCTCGTCAGCTATCTCAATGGGTTCTGCATCCGCTGCCGTTCTCAACTCGTAACTCACGGTTACAAACTTATTCTTTGTTATCATTTCTCTGTTTTTTAATTATTCACGGGCAAAGATACAACTAATTAAGCGAAAAGCTGAAAGCGAAAAGCTAAAAGTTATATAAAACCGCAAGAGCTATAAAATAGGACCGGGATAAAAGTATCACCCTTTACCCCGGCCTCTAAAATGTATAAATGGTTAGTAGTTATGTAGTCTTAATATCATTCAACGATAACCACGCGGCTCAATTGAACTCCACCCTCGTAAAGATTGTCAACCCCACCCTTGCCAACGACTTGCAATTGACTGGCCTTAACACCAAATTTCTTCACTAAAGCGTCTGCCACGTTCTGAGCACGTTTCTCGCTTAATTTCTGATTGTAAGCAGGAGTACCTGTTGCTTTGTCTGCATATCCGGTAACTCGATAAACTTGATTCGGATTATTCTTGATAATCTCTGCGTAGTATTTCAAGTTAATCATTTCCTTGGCGGTAATGTTTGCTTTGTTGATATTGAAGAAAATAGCCAACGGGGCTGCTTTTACCTCTTTAACAACTTGCGGTTGAGCCTTACGAGCTTGATTCAACTCATCCTGCAAACGATCTGCCCGGCGAATTTGCTCCGCCAATTTAGCCTCGGCAGCACTCAACATTTCTGGTGAAACTCCGGTAGAAATGATTTCCGTCGGTTTCTCTCTTCTAAAATTACGCTGATTGAATTTATAAGTAAATCCGGCTGTTACACCCAAAATACCTTCTCCCTTGCTGCCGCCGGTATCACCGTCAAATGCCTGAGGAACCAAACTACCCTTGATTTCAATGTTAAAGTCAAAAGCGTTAGATAAACGCATCTTATTGATCAAACCTGCCACGAACATGAACTTCGTGTTGTCCACGGAAGAACAACCATGAATCATACCAAAACCGGCAAACGGAACTGCCTCGTAGAAACGATCCGTACGGTAACCGCCAATCCAGTTAGAAAGATTCAATAACCCATCAACATGCACGTTAAACTGTTGCCATTTTTGTTTATAATATCCGTCTACACGAGAAGGACCCTTAGCGTAAATATTAGCAGGATCAGTCGTCAAACCTTTTAACGTGAAACCACCAACTTGAGCCCGAACTCCTAATGTCGGCATCAACCATTTTCCCACGGAAAAATCAAATGTCGGGGTAATCCGACGCCCGAAATCATCCTTACTATCATACTCGCCAAAATAAACTTGTCCGCCAGCACCTATTGAAATAAACCAGTTATCCCAAAATCCATTGGTAACAAAACCACGCCAAGGAGCTGTTGATTCCTCTTCTACCACAGTCACCTTAACTTCTTCTTTTTGTGCGCTAGCCAATAACGGCAGAATCGCTACAAATAACAAAATAAACGTCTTTTTCATATTCATCATCTGTTTGTTAACTATTGTTTGCTTGTTATATATCTAAGCTAATCCTAAATAACATTCGAAATACGGGGTCTCGTTTAAAAATGTTACACTCCCATAGAAAAAAATCACATTAAAAATTTTAATTAACTTTATACCAATTCAAATAAGAAAATCATTAACAAATATTATGCCAACAATAGTATTTTTCTATTAACTAAAGACAAAAAATTAACAAAAACATAACTACAAAGCCAAAACTAAGAATACAAAAAAAAAAAAAATTATACACCAAAACCTCTACACACGTACCTGCTTTATTGTCATGTCACGCTATCATTATCGTCACTTACATGACAAAATCCAAACCATATGCCAAAAAGGCGTAAAGACACTCCGAGGACAAGTCTATGGGATATCAACAAGACAATCCCGCCTTTTCATCTCCAACCTCGTCTACACCTAGAATGACCCAAAAAACTTTTTTAACAACATCGAAAAAACCTTCTCGTCATCCCCGAACCTCTTTATCATCTTATCCCACGATTCCTTCGAATACTTGACTTTATTCCCCTTATTATCGGAATATTCTCTCTCATCAAAAATATTCTTCTTCAAGGTTGCACACTCTTTATAATTATGACGAAACTTCAAATCCCCGAATATATCCCGTTCCACGCTCCATTTATTTCCCTTATTATCTTTCACCTGGAGATCTCCGAAAATATCTCTTCCGACATCCACTTTATTTCCCCTGCCATCATTTACCTGCACATGGTCAAAAATATCCTTCCGGATAGAAAGACTTACCCCCTGGTTATCCTTATACTCGAAACTGTCAAACATATCTTTTTTTATCGAAACCCGACGTCCCTCGCTATTCTTATATTCAACATTTCCGAATATATCCACGGTGTACTCTTCCGTGTAATTTCTCTTTTTTCCGACATCTTTGGCCAATCCTAACAACAAAAACTCTTCAATATTCCTGTCTCCTCTATGCCTTCCTTTTCGGAGCTTACCAAGAAACTCTTTTGAATAGGTAACCTTATTTCCCCGGTTATCCTTATATATTACATTTTCAAAAATATCTTTTCCTAACGTGGCTCGAAACTCGTTACTGGAATATTCCAACTCCCCCATGATATTCCGCCTTAATGTCATGGATTGTCCCTGATTATTCCGGTATCGTGCATCTCCAAAAATATCGATTTCATACACCTCATGCACGTTTCTCCGATCCCGATATTTATGTATCAGTTCAGAGAACAAGAAATCTTCAAAATAAGGTCTATCCTTCCCCGGCACCTTCTCCCACATCGTCTTCGAATACTTCACCTCGTTTCCCCGATTATCCTTGTAAACCTTATCCCCGAAGATATTCGTGGAAAGTGATGCTTGAAATCTATCCCGAGATTCATAACGCAAATCACCATGTATATCAACAAAATATTGTTCTCCACCCATCTGAGCGTAAGAAAACGACCAAAGAACAACGAAAAATAGTAACAATGTAAACTTTCTCATAGCAAAGATTTATTTCTCAAATATAACAAAATTCCTGCCAAGCACAAAAGAAAAGCGGGTAACCGTCACGGCCCCGCTATTTTAGTGAAATTAGAATTTTAAAATTGTTACCCTACGAACAATATCTATATGTATTATTTACATTACATACAAAACATAAAAGCCTCCGGACTGTAAATTAAGATCTCACCCAAAATTTAACACTACGCATAGCCACGCACCGGAGGCTTTATAATACCTTCAGCGTCGCTACACGTTGTATTATTTTCTGAGTGAGATGTGCAAATGTAATTTATATTTTCGAAATAGGAACATGAAATACAAAAAAGTTTACCGAGACCCGCCTTTTTACTATGATTCACGACGGATTCACTTTATAAACAATTCATTTATTTACTGCCCCGTTACGCACTTCTTCGATAACCATTTCAATCGCCTTCATCGTGGCCTTACCAATATTTCTTTCACGGGTAAACGAGAACACGAACTTGCGGGCAATCGTTCTTTCCGGTCCGGCAACCCCGATCCACACGGTTCCTATCGGCTTCTCGGCCGTACCGCCTGTCGGCCCGGCAATTCCGGAAGTAGAAACGGCATAATCCGTCCCGACCAAACGGCGGGCTCCTTCTGCCATCTGCCGTACCACGGGTTCACTGACTGCTCCGAATTGTTCCAAACTTTCAGGACGAACTCCCAGCACTCGTTCCTTCACGTCATTGGCATACGCCACTATGCTCCCTCTAAAGTAGGCAGAAGAACCGGCTATCGACGTGAGCTGAACCGCGATATTTCCACCCGTGCAACTCTCTGCCGTGGCAATCGTTTTTCCCTTCAACATCAGTAATTCCCCAAGTTCCCGTTCTGTCCCGCCATTCTCTCCTTCCGTGTAACGCTGTCCTTCAAGAGCCTCTTTCAAGCTATCGTAACGGGCATCCAAGTTAAAAACCTGATCCCCCTTAGCCGTCAGACGCAACTTCACAAATCCCGGCGACGGCAGGTAAGCCAGACTGAACCCTTCCGGCAAATGTTCTTCCCATTTCTCCAACAAAAGAGCCAACTCCGATTCCGGGATGTCATACACTTTCAACATCCTGTAATCTAGATGTAAGTGTGGATACAAGCGCTGCAATTCCGGGATCACACTCTGGATCATCAAATCCTCCATCTCGAAAGGAACACCCGGCAGAGACACCAATACCTTTCCGTCCCGTTCAAACCACATCCCGGAAGCCGTTCCTTTGCGATTGTAAAGAATTTTGGCCGATTCCGGTAAGATAGCCTGACTACGATTTCCCTCGTTCATCCTCATTCCCCCGTTCTCCAGCAACTTCCCGATCCATCTCAACACGTCTTCATTCATCACCAAGCGAGTATCGAAATATTCTGCCAGCACCTTTTTCGTCACGTCATCTTTTGTTGGTCCCAATCCCCCGGTCACAATGATCAGTTCCGCCTGTTTCATCGCGTAATCCACCCACTGCCAAATTTCCTCCCTCTGATCGGCAATAGACAAAATATCCGCCACTTCGGCCCCCAAGCGGGTCAACTGCCTCGAAATATATTGTGAATTCGTGTCCAGAATCTGTCCTAACAGAATCTCGTCCCCGATAGTAATAATAATAGCTTTCATTCATTTATATTTTTATTCGTGAATACGTTTTATAGCATCTATCCGTTTCAATAATGACGGATGAGAATAATAGACATACTCGTACAAAGGATGGGGCGTCAAGTTACTTAACGACTTCACCGATATTTTTTTCAAACCGGACACCAGATAATCACCCTCGTAATACCGAGCCGCAAAAGCATCTGCCTCGTACTCGTTACTCCGGGACCACACGTTCATCCCGATTCCCAAAATCAAATTCACGGGAGAATACAAAATGGCAAAAGCGATTAATCCCAACTGGAAGTATACCCGGTCTCCACCCAGCGCCTCTGACAAAGCCACGTTATTCACGCACAAGGAAAACAACCAGAAAAGCACTCCCATCTGTATCACGGAAACCACCATTGAACGCAACGTGTGCCGTTTCTTGTAATGCCCAACCTCATGAGCCAGCACGGCCACAATTTCCTCTTCCGTTAACTCGTCAATCAACGTGTCATACAAGACGACCCGCTTTTTAGGTCCCAGCCCCGTGAAATAAGCATTTGCTTTCGTGGAGCGTTTCGACCCGTCAATCACGTATATATTATCCAATTTGAACCCGACTTTTCCCGCAAAAGCCTGTATCTTATTCCTCAACGAACCTTCCTGTAAAGGAGTCTGCTTATTAAACAAAGGTACGATCAGTTGCGAGTAAAACATAGCCATAAACACGGAAAACAGGGTAACGGCTCCCCAAGCGTACAACCAAAAATAAGTCCCCGCCCACGTGTAGAACCACACCACAAGTGCCAACAAAACCCCTCCCAACACCAACGAAAGGAACAACTCTTTCACCGTATCCAACCAATAGACCCGCCTCGTAGTCTTGTTAAAACCATACTTCTCCTCTATCCGGAAAGTCGCATAATAATCAAAAGGTATATCCAACACGGAAGATACCACGGAAAGCCCCACCACGAAAAGGATAGTCTGCCAGACCACACTATCCGTCAAAGAAACCACCCAACTATTATACCACCCGAAACCTCCTGCCACAAGAAACACGATCATCACGACAAAGCCAACCCCCGAACTCCAACTATCCAACCTCCCGTTTTCCCGTTTGTAGGATTGAAAACGACTGTATTCCTTCTCTTCATAAATTCCCTTCAGACTATCAGGTAACACGGGAGACATATGTTTAGAATTCAAAGACTCCAATACTCTCTCCAACACGAAATCCAAGCACAGGAAAACAACAATGATAAAAAATATGGTTTCCGAACTCATTTTATCTGTTTTTAAGATTCATTGCCTGCAAAGGTACAATAATAATCGTCTTTCGGATGAAACTTTAACAAAACGGTAAGATAAATTCGATTCTTTTTTACATACCTTCGCTCGCTGTTGAAAACATTACACATATGTACACAAATCTAATAAATGAGATATAATTAATTGATTAAACGAAGAGAACTATGAGGAAAATTTTACTCGCGGTTGTCACCCTGTCACTACTTGCAGGGTCCACGGCACAAGCTTTCCCTTTCAAGAAAAAGAAGAAAAAAGCAAAAACCGAACAGACCGCAACACCTCCCGCTCCTAAAGAATCTGCTTTCGACAAGCAAGTGAAAGGAGCTAAGCACTTACCGGGAGTTATTGATGCTTACTACACCCCCAAAGGAACCTTAATGTGGGCAATCCAGTCTCGTAATTTGGACAAGATCTACTTGATTGCCAATCGTCTTTCAGAAACCAGCGCCCCTACCGATTTCGTGGCAGGCCAGATGATCGACGATCCGTTCATGGTACGTTTCTCTACGGATTCCACGAACGTATACATGCACTCCGTGCTTTGCGAAGACGTGTTAAGGGAAGGTGATCCTATCGCCCCGTCTTTCAAGCGGAACTTCAATGACCCGATCATGAAGACTTTCGAGGTGAAAGCCAGCAAGGGTGACACATTATTAATCGACATGACCGCATTCTTCGGACGGGATGAAAAATGTATTACCCCGATGGGCTCCAGCCCGATGACTGGTAAAAAACCGAGCGCCATGTTCGACCCATCCGCATCTCGCGTAAAAGAGGTAAAGAACTTCCCTCGCAACATGGAAATCTCCTCTCAAATGAACTATAACGGACAAAACGGTCCTCTTACCCTTGTTGTTCGTCGTTCTATTGTAGAACTGGATAAAGATCCCATGCCCATGCGTTACAAAGACAGACGTGTCGGTTATTTCAGTACACCCCGGAACTTCTACACGAGCGATAAAGACCGCGTGGAAGATTTCGAATTCATCCACCGTTGGAGAATCGAGCCGAAAGATATGGCTGCATACTTACGCGGAGAACTCGTGGAACCGGTAAAACCGATTGTATTCTACGTGGATAACGCTTTCCCTGAAAAATGGAGAAGTGCCGTTAAACAAGGTATCGAAGACTGGAACATCGCTTTCGAAAAAGCAGGTTTCAAAAATGTAGTTATCGCCAAAGATTACCCGACCGACGATCCGAACTTTGACCCGGACGATATTCGTTACAACTGCGTGCGTTATGCCGTAACACCTACTGCTAATGCTATGGGACCGAGTTACGTGGACCCTCGTAGCGGTGAAATTCTCGTGGCTGACGTGATCTGGTATCACAACGTGATTTCTCTTGTACACGATTGGCGTTTTGTTCAGACGGGAGCCGTTGATCCTCGCGTTCGTACGGAAGTATTCAGTGACGACGTGATGAATGAATCTTTACGTTACGTGGCATCACACGAAATCGGACACACGTTAGGTCTGATGCACAACATGGGGGCAAGTTACTCTTTCCCCGTAGACTCTTTGCGCAGCCCGTCATTCACGAAAAAATACGGAACTACCCCAAGTATCATGGACTACGCTCGTAACAACTACGTGGCTCAACCCGGAGACTACGAACGCGGTGTAAACCTCGTTCCACCCGTATTAGGAGTATACGATATTTACGCTATCAACTGGGGGTACCGGATTATACCGAACGCTAATACTCCGGAAGCCGAAGTCGCAACATTAAATAGCTGGATCGAAGAAAAATCTGACGATCCGATGTATCGTTTCGGGGCGCAACAATTCCCGCAGACACTTGACCCGACTGACCAGACAGAAGATTTAGGGGATGATCATGTGAAAGCCAATTCACTTTGTATCAAGAACCTCAAGATCATCATGAACAACTTGGAACAATGGTGCAGCAAACCGGGAGCCTCGTATAAAGACATAAAAATGTACTACAATGGAATCCTGAGCCAGTACCAAAGAATGCTTAGCCACGTGTTGGCTTACCCCGGTGGTGTTGAATTCACGGACCTAGTACAAGACGGTAAAGGCGGTGTAGCTAAAAAATACATCCCGAGAACCAAACAGCAAGAAGCTATCAAATGGTTAGTAAACGAAGTAACTACATGCCCGAAATGGTTGATCACGAATGACCTGAGAGAGAAATTGGAATTAAACCCGAATATGTACGATCAATTACAATACGCTGTGGTAGGTAAAATCTTCAACGCAGCTACTCTTGGTAGTATATACGAGGGAGAACGTTCCGGCCAAAAAGACGCTTATAAGCTTGATGCCTATGTAAATGACGCTTATAAATTACTTATGGCTCCGACCCTTGCATCCCGTTCACTTTCTCACGAAGAAATGAACTTACAAGCTGCTTTAGTAACCATTGCCAGCCAAATGAGTGGTCTTCAAGCTACTCCTGCGGCCTCAGCACCCAAAAGACTTACTTCTATCGATCCGACCGAGGCATTGGCAACTTTAGAAAACAGCGTAAATAGCCAACATAAACTTTGTAGCCATGCTGCATGTAATCTGGGAGAATATGACTACTTCCGCATGACAATGAATGCTGCAACACTTCCTGCATCAGTAGGACGTCCTGCCATGTTATCATTGTTGAAAAAAGTACAAGCTCTTTACAAAGAAAAACGGGGTACCGGAAATGCTGCAACCCGCGCATTCTACGATTACCAAATCATGACTATTGACAAGTTATTCAAAGACTAGTCATTAGCCTAATATCCATAAAAGCCGGACCAAATTTGTCCGGCTTTTTTATTGGACTTCTCATTTATTAATTCTAATTTCGTTGCGACATATTAAAGAAATTTTTCCGTTATAGGAATAAAAATATTAACAACACTAAAACAATAAAGAATTATGGCAGAATTCAAGTATCAAGAACCATTTCCGATTCAAAAAGACAGTACGGAATATCGTTTACTGACAAAAGACTACGTGAAAACCATCGAAGTTGAAGGACGTAAAATATTGAAAATTCAAAAAGAAGGGCTTGAATTACTCGCCCGTGAAGCCTATGCAGATGTTTCTTTTTACCTGCGTGCCTCTCACTTGCAGAAATTAGCCAACATACTGAAAGATCCAGAAGCCAGCGACAATGATAAATTCGTGGCTCATACCATGTTGATGAACCAAGTGGTTTCCGCTGAAGGTGAACTACCCACTTGTCAAGACACGGGTACTGCTATCGCTATCGGTAAGAAAGGAGAAAACGTATGGACTGACGGCAATGACGCAGAAGCCATCAGTAAGGGAGTTTTCGAAACCTATCGGGATCGCAACCTGCGTTATTCTCAAGTAGTACCCTACACGATGTTCGATGAGAAAAACAGTGGTACAAACCTACCGGCTCAAATTGACCTATATGCCACTCAAGGGAATAAATACGAGTTTCTGTTCATCACCAAAGGCGGTGGCTCTGCAAACAAAACGTTCTTGTATCAACAGACCAAAGCTCTGTTGACCGAGGAAGCACTGACCAAGTTCATCAAGGACAAAGTGAAAGACCTAGGAACATCAGCCTGTCCTCCCTACCATCTGGCAGTAGTTATCGGGGGAACCTCTGCCGAGGCCTGTCTGACAACCGTAAAGAAAGCATCTGCGGGATATTATGATAATCTTCCAACCGAAGGGAATGATGGCGGTCAGGCATTCCGGGATTTGGAATGGGAAACCAAAATTCAGAAAATCTGTCAAGACATGGGTATTGGGGCCCAATTTGGGGGTAAATACTGGGTACACGACGTGCGTGTCATCCGTATGCCTCGTCATGCGGCATCTTGCCCCGTGGGTATCGGTGTAAGTTGTAGTGCCGATCGGAACATCAAAGCCAAAATCACGGAAGACGGTATCTTCCTGGAACAACTGGAAAAGAACCCGGCTCGTTTCTTACCGGCTGAGAACCAGGCATTAGCACCCGCCGTGAACATCGACCTCGACCAACCGATGGAAGAGGTATTAAAAGAACTAAGAAAATATCCGGTTAAAACCCGTCTGAACTTGTCCGGAACACTTATCGTTGCCCGTGATATCGCACACGCCCGCATCAAAGCCATGCTGGATGAAGGCAAGCCCATGCCGGAATACTTTAAGAATCATCCGATTTACTATGCAGGACCGGCTAAAACCCCGAAAGGAATGGCCTCCGGAAGTTTCGGACCTACCACGGCAGGACGTATGGATCCCTATGTTGACCTATTCCAAGATCATGGCGGCTCTATGATCATGGTTGCCAAAGGAAACCGTTCACAAGCTGTTACAGATGCTTGTAAAAAACACGGTGGTTTCTACTTAGGATCAATCGGTGGACCAGCAGCTATCTTGGCCAAGGAAAGCATTAAATCAGTAGAAATCGTAGCCTTTGAAGAATTGGGAATGGAAGCTATCCGTAAAATACGGGTGGAAAACTTCCCGGCATTCATCATCGTGGATGACAAGGGAAATGACTTCTTTGCCGAATGGGCACATTAATAAAAATAGAGGCGAATCTTAAGATTCGCCTCTATTTTTAT
>OHAO01000945.1_pt1 | contig 21325 bp, 17 predicted proteins | sample 1577151 | NCBI WGS metagenome assembly OHAO01 (sample SAMEA3541585, study PRJEB24748) | human gut metagenome | biome: human gut; feature: human-associated habitat; material: faeces | place: China | collected 2012 | reverse complement strand
CCTTTCCAGGCATCCCCGCTTTGCGGGGATATTTTTTCGGAGTCATATTTATTTTATCAATGGGAACAAAGGTCCGGTCCACATCTGTCCCGGGAAGTACAAGGGTCTTCGTCTCTCTCATAGAGCCTCCCAGCTTCTTTACAGCGCTCTCAGCCTCTCTGGCCTCCTCTTCCACCTTTCCGGATTTATAAGGAAGGAATTCTCCTCCTGCCTTCACAAAGGGAAGACAATATTCCGACAAGGTGGAGAGATTCGCAACTGCTCTGGATACACAAAGATCAAACTGTTCCCTATACTCTTTGTTCCGTCCAAAGTCCTCTGCCCTTCCATGGACCGCCGTGATCCCCGTCAGTCCCAGCTCCTGGATCACGGTGTTTAAAAAGCCCACCCGCTTGTTCAGAGAATCCAGAAGCGTGATCTGAAGCTGTGGAAATGCGATCTTTAAGGGGATTCCGGGAAATCCGGCTCCGGTCCCCACGTCGATACAGGAATACGCCTCTGTACGGATCCCATCGAACACCTTTACCACCAGGAGACTGTCCACAAAATGCTTTGTGACCACCTCCTGCATTTCTGTAATGGCCGTCAGATTCATCACCTGGTTCCATTCCGTTAAAAGCTGAAAATATTTAAAAAACTGCTCCTTCTGCTTTTCTGTGAGAACGATTCCCAGTTCTTCACATCCAGCATCCAGAAGTCTTGTAAACTCTTCCATCCTATCTCCTTCCTGCCTGCTCTAAATACACCATGAGGACCGAAATATCTGCCGGAGACACGCCAGAGATCCGGGACGCCTGACCGATGTTCAAAGGCTGATAAAGGTTCAGCTTCTGTACCGCCTCATTCCGGAGGCTTTTCACAGTGGAGTAATCAAAATCCACCGGCAGCTTACGGCTCTCCAGCTTCTTAAACTGTGTCACCTGCTGCATCTGACGCCGGATGTATCCCGCATATTTAAGATTTGTGTCAACCTGTTCACAGACATCCCAGGGGAGACTGGGCCGCTCCGGATCCAGCTCCTTTAATGCCTCGTATCCCAGCTCCGGCCGCCGGATCAGCTCAGCAAGGGTCGTACCGGATTTTAACAATGTGCTGTTATGCCGTGCTAAAAAGTCCTGTACCTGCTCTCCGGCTCCCACAGTCCTCTTTTCCAGACGCTCCATTTCCTTCTGTATAGCCTCTTCCTTCCAGAGAACGTACTGATACTGCTCCTCGCTCACAAGTCCGATCTCATGACCGATCTTCCTCAGCCGCAGGTCCGCGTTGTCCTGACGCAGGAGCAGCCGGTATTCGGCCCTGGAGGTCATCATCCGGTACGGCTCATGGTTTTCTTTAGTCACCAGATCGTCGATCAGTACGCCGATGTAGGCCTGGGAGCGGTCTAAGATCACAGGCTCCTTTCCCTGCAGCTTCCTGGCGGCGTTGACACCGGCCATAAAGCCCTGGACAGCCGCCTCCTCATAGCCGGAGCTGCCGTTGAACTGGCCGCCGGAAAACAGGCCGCTGATGGCCTTAAATTCCAGGGATGCGTCTAACTGTCTGGGATTGATACAGTCGTATTCAATGGCATAGGCGTTCCTTACAATCTTCACGTTCTCCAGCCCCGGCACCGTCCGGTACATGGCGTACTGGACGTCCTCGGGCAGGGAGCTGGACATGCCGCCCAGATACATTTCATTGGTGTACAGTCCCTCCGGCTCCACAAAGACCTGATGGCGCTCCTTATCGGGGAATTTTACCACCTTATCCTCAATGGACGGACAGTACCTGGGGCCAGTCCCCTCGATGGCCCCGGAAAACAGTGGGGAACGGTCCAGATTTTCCCGGATGATCTCATGGGTCTTTTCGTTGGTATACGTAAGCCAGCAGGAGACCTGCTCTCTCTGCACCGTCTCCGGATCCGTGGAGAAGGAAAATGGAACGACCCGTTTATCCCCAAACTGCTCTTCCATTTTGGAAAAGTCGATGGAACGGCGGTCGGCCCGGGCCGGAGTCCCCGTCTTAAACCGGTACATCTCGATCCCATGCTCCTTCAGAGAATCCGTCAGATGGTTGGCCGCCTGAAGGCCGTTGGGCCCGGTAGGATTGCTCACATCCCCGTACACGCATCTGGCTCCCAGATACACACCGGTGGCCAGCACCACAGCCCGGCAGTGGTACACAGCGCCCGACAGGGCCTTCACCCCTGTGATCCGCTTTTTCTCTCCGCCCTCTTCTGCCGGTTCAGTTAAAATTTCCGATATTTCCGCCTGCCGGATGGTCAGATGGTCCGTATTCTCCAGAACACGCCGCATCTCACTGGTATAATCCTGTTTATCGGCCTGGGCCCGCAGAGAATGGACCGCCGGCCCCTTGGATTCATTTAACATTTTTGACTGGATAAATGTCTTATCGATATTTTTTCCCATCTCACCGCCCAGAGCGTCCAGCTCCCTCACCAGATGGCCCTTGGAGCTGCCGCCGATGTTGGGGTTGCAGGGCATGAGAGCGATACTGTCCACGCTGACCGTGAACATAATGGTCTCAAATCCCAGTCTGGCTGCCGCCAGCGCCGCCTCACATCCGGCATGTCCGGCTCCTACGACGGCAATGTCATAGCTTTCCTCTAAAAAAGGCATAGACTTCCTCTTTTCTAACTCTCTATTTTCCCATACAGAACTTGCTGAAGATCTCGTTGACCAGATCGTCCTCCACCGCTTCTCCCACAATGAGCCCCAGCTTTTCGTAGGCATTCATCAGATCGATGGAAAAGAAGTCCTCGGGCATTCCGCTTTCGATGCTGTTTTCCACCATACGGATGCTGTCATAGGCTTCCCGCAGGGCCTCCGCGTGGCGCACATTGGTGATCAGGATCTGATCGTTGAAGTCGATCTCCCCCTCGTAAAACAGGGACTTGATCTCCTCCTCCAACTGGTCGATCCCTGTCTCCTCCTTGGCTGAAATGGAGATCACCCGGTGTCCCGATTTTTCTGCGATCTCCTCCAGGGATACCACCGGCTCCAGATCGCTCTTATTTAAAAGGACCACAGCCTTCCGATCCCGGATCAGCTCCATGATCTGAAGGTCGTTTTCATCCAGTTCCCTGGATCCGTCCACCACATAAATAATAAGGTCCGCGTCCCTGGCTGCCTCCATGGCCCGCTCCACGCCAATTTTTTCCACCACGTCGCTGGTGGAACGGATCCCGGCCGTGTCCACCACGTTGAGGCTGATCCCCTGGAGATAAATATGCTCCTCCAGGATATCCCGGGTTGTCCCGGCTATATCCGTCACAATGGCCCGGTCCTCTCCTACTAAAACGTTCATCAGAGAAGATTTTCCCGCGTTGGGCTTTCCCAGGATCACGGTCCGGATCCCTTCCGATACCACGCGTCCATTGGCTGATGACCGGATCAGCCTGGACAGCTCCTGCTCCATTTTCTGGACTCCGATGAGCAGTCTTTCCCCATAGCCATCCAGAGAAATATGCTCCGGATCATCCAGAGCTGATTCAATAAAGGCGATCTCATACAGGATCTTTTCCCGTAATTCCCTGATCTTTTTTGAAACGCTCCCCCGGAGCTGGCCCACCGAAGATTTCAGCGCATACTCATTTTTCGCGTTGATCACGTCGATGACGGCTTCCGCCTGGGACAGGTCGATCCTTCCATTTAAAAACGCCCGTTTTGTAAATTCACCGGGTTCTGCCAGCCTGGCTCCTGCCTTTAATACAGTTTCCAGGATCCGCCGTGTCACAAGCATGCCTCCATGGCAGTCGATCTCCACCGTATCCTCTGCTGTAAAGCTCCTTGGCCCCCGCATCAGCATCACCAGGACCTCGTCCACCACCTGGTCCCCGTCATAAATATATCCGTAATGGATCGTATGGCTGGGAGATCCCTCCAGCGTCTCCTGTTTTCCTTTTTCCTTAAAGATCCGGTCGGCAACCGCCACGGCCTCCTGGCCGCTGATCCGTACAATGCCGATGCCGGAATTTCCCATGGCTGTGGCAATGGCCGCAATGGTATCCGTATGAATCATACTCTTCTCCTGTTCCAGGGCATTTTTCCTCAATTATCGTCCTTTATAATAGCACAAAGGGGCTGCCCCAGGCAACCCCTTCTGATTTTCTTATATGCTTTTACTCTTCCGGATTTCTGCTGCGGTCCGGTCTGGGCCGTCTTTCCCTGCGCTCTTCCCTTTTTAATGAGATCACCACATGGCGGAACGGCTCCTCGCCCTCGCTTCTTGTAAACACATATTTATCGTTCTGTAAGGCGGAATGGATGATCCGTCTCTCATAAGGATTCATGGGCTCCAGAGCGACAGAACGCTTCGTTCTCTTTACCTTATAGGCAATATTCTTCGCCAGGGTCTCCAGGGTCTCCTTCCTTCTGGCACGGTAATTTTCCGTATCCAGCTTTACCCGTAAATACTCGTCAGTCTTTTTATTGACCACAAGACTTACCAGGTACTGTAAGGAATCCAGGGTCTGTCCCCGCTTTCCAATGAGGATCCCCATTTCGCCGCCGGTAAGATTTACCTCCAGCTCCTTTTCCTCCTCATTGAGCTTCGTCTCCACATCAACGGAAATGCCCATGGCGTCAAAAACGGAATTTAAGAACTCGACTGCTTTATCATCGACGGTTTCTATTTTTTTCGCACGGATGATCGCCGGCCGGGAGCCGAAAAGTCCGCCCAGCACACCTGCGCTTCCCTTTTCAACCACCTCATACTGAAGTCTGTCGCTGCTGACGCCCAGCTGCACCGATGCCTGGGTGATGGCATCTTCCACAGTCTTTGCCGTTACTGTAATCATTTCCATAACAGAATCCCCCTATTTGTTCTTTCCACGCTTTTCATGTGCTTCGTTATACTTCTGGACCATGGCCGCCTTGGCTGCAAGGCTGCCCGGCTTCGCAGTCTCATTGTAAAAACGCTTGGATTCCTCGATCTGCTTTGCAGTCTTTTCCCGGCGGATCTCCTCCGCAGCCTTTTCCCTTTCCTCCTCTTCCTTAATGGATTTTAAGGAAGCGGTAGCATTCTGGGTGATCTTTGCCGGAGGAAGTCCCTGCTTGGCACGTTTCTTATTCACCTTTTCCAGATTCTTCTTCACCATCTCGTCGATGTCGATCTTATCCATATAAGAATTTACAAGAAGCTGCTGGATGATCTGCACAACGCTGGTGGCGATCCAGTAAATACCAAGACCGGCCGGCATGGTGATACAGATAAAGGCAGAGAACAGAGGCATGGTGACCATCATCATCTGCATGGACTGGGCTGTCGGGTTATCCGGATCCGGCTTAGGCTGCTGGCCCTGCATCAGCTTTGTACTGAGCCACTGGGTAAGGGCTGCCAGGATCGGAATGCTCCATGCCAGAGACGGAGCCCAGCCGGGAGCTTCGGCCATATTTAAGCCGCAGAAGGTGTTCATCCGCTCGATCACGCTGGCATTTTCCGCGATCACACTGGAAATAGCCGGGAACAGTCCCTCTAACTCCTGCCACTGAGCAGTCGTGAATTTATAAAGCAGGTCCACCATCTTGTCGGCGCTGGCAAAATCAAAGGTCTCAATGGATTTCACCGCTGCTGCTGTGGCAATATTGGTAATGCCCTGCATCTTTTCTGCGTAACCGGCCTGTCCCATTAACGGGATGACCACATTGTCAAAATATACCCGGACAGACGGAACGTAAGCCGGAATATTATAGATCACACGGTATAAGGCAAACAGGATCGGCATCTGGATCAGCAGGGGCAGACAGCCGCCTGTCATGCTGGTGCCGTACTTTTCATAAACCGCCTGAACCTCCACGTTCTGGCGCTGTAAGGACTCGTTATCTGTTTTTCCCTTATACTTTTTCTGGATCGCCTGAATTTCAGGGTTCATCACAGACATGAGCTTCGTAGTCTTCTGCTGCTTGATCGTAAGAGGGATCATCAGAGTCTTCATTACGATGGTAAACAAGATGATACATAAGCCCACGTTGAAAATACCAAAGATATCCGTAAACCGGAACAGGATATCCATGATATATCCAAGGACGGTAGCAATCGGTCCTAAAATAGACCCTGCTTTTGTCAATATCATAGCTGTAACCTCCTGGGTTTCCTACGGAACTGGATCATAACCGCCTTTTGCAAACGGATGACAGCGAAGGATCCGCCTGCAAGCAAGATACGTACCCTTTACAGCGCCATACTTTTCCAGTGCTTCCAAGGCGTATTGGGAGCACGTAGGCGTGTAGATACAGTGAGGGCCAATACACGGCGAAATAAACTTTCTGTAAAACCTCACCATGCCCATTAATACTTTTTTTACCAAACCTCTCACTTCGATTCTTTTAAAATGTTATGAAGTCCGCATAAGTGCAGAAACGCACTTTCAATTTTGTCGAATTTTTTGTCTCTGGCCGCGGCCCGCGCAACCACAACGATGTCTTTTCCATCCTCCAGCATGTCTTCGTTTAAACGGAAGCTCTCCCGCACAAGCCTGGCAAACCGGTGTCTTACGACGCTGTTGCCGACCTTCTTACTGACAGAGATCCCGATCCTGGCTCCCTTTCGGTCCGTATCCAGCACATACATGACCAGGTACTTATTTGCATAGGACCTTCCCTGGCGGTAGACCGCCTGGAACTCGCTGTTTTTCTTTAACGAATGAAATCTCTTCATAGAAACCTCAAAAAATAAGAGTACCCAAAAGTTTTCCTAAACTTCCGGATACTCTCTTGGATTCATTAAGCTGATAATCTGGCTCTACCTTTTGCTCTTCTGGCAGCTAAAACTTTTCTTCCGCCTGCGCTGCTCATTCTCGCTCTGAAACCATGAACTCTTTTTCTCTGAGTATTTTTCGGCTGAAATGTCATCTTCATAATCCCGGCACCTCCTCTTACTATAAATTCCAAGTACCTTTTTTCATGTACTGTATAAACTTAGACATGATGAAACATCGTTTCAATTATATAGAAGTTATGCGGCTTCGTCAAGACTAAATTTCGGGAAAAAGCCAAAAAAGGAGCGGGAAATTCCCGCTCCGCAAGAAAATGTATTTATTTTCTTATTTGTCACTATATTTAGTATCTTCCTATTATATAATAAGAAACGTTTTTTTTAACTAATGGTTTTTTACCTTTAAAAGCGCCTTTACAATGGCTGTGGTCAGGATCGCCGCCACAATGGCCTCCGGGATCCCGAAGCCCACGATCACTCCCAGGATCATATCATAAAGGCGGGCCACCACTTTATTTGAGGCTGCGGCATAGCTGTTTCCAAAGAAAAAGTAGATGCCGTTCATTACCAGGATCGTATTGGTCATGGAACCTGCGATACCAGCCAGGCCAAGGGCCACGGTCTGGCCGCCCTTTTTTCCACGGGCGAGCTTTAAGACCAGCTCATACACGTAGTACGCCGCCACTCCGATCAGGACTCTGGGGACGATGGAGATCACCACGCTCCACATATTCCCGCTGTATCCGCCAATGGTCACAAAGGGGCTGAATACAAAGGATGTCACCGTAGGCGTAAGCGTCGCCCGGACCAGACTGGTGAGCCCAAATACAAGGCCCAGATACGCGCCGTATTTAGGGCCAAGAAGGAGCGCGCCGATGATGACCGGGACATGGATGATGGTGGCATTCATAAAGCCAAGGGGGATGTAGCCCAGGAACGGTACTACTGACATGGCAATGATGACGGCCGTGAAGATCCCGGCAAGGGACATGTCTAAGACTTTCTTTTCAATTTTCATGATCTTCCTCCTGCTACTGTTCTTTTCTTATAAAAGATACAATGCAATATAGTCACACACGCATTATACAAAACCATGGGAAAATGTCAATAAAGTTTTCCCCATTCCTATGAAAAATAATTATCCCCAATTTGTGGACAAACTGTGGATAACTTTCTGGATAACCTGCGGATAATTTGTGGATTGAATCTTTTCATTGAAAATTCCATCGGATTATTGTAAAATGATATTAGATTGGGTTTATGTGCTTTTGTGGACGGGTCCAAAACTTATCCACAGTTATGCACAGGTTTATACACATATTTAGGAGTACAGATATGCTGGAGAAAATTTTAGAGAAATGGGACGCGATCCTTTTAAATATCAAGGAGGAGCACGATGTCACCGATGTGTCCTACAAGACGTGGCTGCTGCCTTTGAAGCCATATTCTGTGGATAAACATATCCTCACCATCCTGGTGCCCGACGCCCTGTTTCTGGAGTATGTGAAAAAAAAATACGAGTTTTTGTTGAAAGTTACCATTGAAGAGCTGACCGGGATCTCCTGTGAGATCACATTTATCCCCAAAGACAGCATCAAAGAGGAGGAACCGGAAAAAAAGCTGATCCAGAACCACACGGCTGCCGTTAGCCAGCTGGCGATCCAGAACGCCAATCTGAATCCCCGCTATACCTTTGACACCTTTGTGGTGGGAAAAAATAACAACCTGGCCCACGCCGCATCCCTGGCTGTGGCCGAATCCCCAGGAGAGATCTACAATCCGCTTTTTATTTATGGAGGCGTGGGACTGGGAAAGACCCATCTGATGCATTCAGTGGCCCATTTTATCCTGAAAAATAATCCCAGCGCCAAGATCCTCTATGTGACCTCTGAGAAATTCACCAATGAGCTGATCGACGCCATCCGTAATAAGAACAATGTTTCCACCACGGAATTCCGTGAAAAATACCGGACCAACGACGTCCTCCTCATTGACGATATCCAGTTCATCATTGGAAAAGAAAGTACCCAGGAGGAGTTTTTCCACACCTTCAACGCCCTTTATGAGGCCAAAAAACAGATCATCATCTCCTCAGACCGCCCGCCCAGAGAGATCGAGACCCTGGAGGACCGTCTCCGCTCCCGGTTCGAGTGGGGTCTGACTGTGGATATCCAGCAGCCAGACTATGAGACACGGATGGCGATCCTCCGGAAAAAGGAGGAGCTGGAGGGCTATAATATTGATAATGAAGTGATCAAATACATCGCCTCCAACATTAAATCCAATATCCGTGAGCTGGAGGGAGCCCTTACAAAAATCGTAGCCTTAAGCAAGCTGAACAACCGCGAGATCAATATCGAGCTGGCGGAGGAGGCCTTAAAGGACCTGATCTCCCCCAATGCCGTGAAGGAAGTGACTCCCCAGCTGATCCTTAATGTGGTGGCGGAGCATTTTGGGATCAATACCCTGGATATCATCGGCCAGAAGCGCAGCAAGGAGCTGGTATTCCCCCGGCAGATCGTGATGTATCTCTGCGGCGATATGACGACCGAGTCCCTCCAGAATATCGGCAAAGCCCTGGGAGGCCGCGACCACACCACGATCATCCACGGAACGAAGAAGATCGCTGACCGTTTAAAGACCGATGAAAATCTTCAGAACACTGTGGATATCTTAAAGAAAAAGATCAATCCTCACTGATCTGTGGACAGCCTTGTGGAATACCCGTGAAAAATTTGTGGATAAGCAGCTGAAATTTTTTTCAGATTTTCCCCTTGTGGATACTTCTTAAGTTATTCATCCTGAATCTTAAGGTTACCCACAGCTTGTTCAACGTGGAAAATCCTTTATATTTCAGCAATTTTACGCTTATTCACAAATTCACAGCCCCTACGACGATTGCGACGAAAATCTTTTATATATTTCTCTATTAAACCTGTCGCCAGCCAGAAAGGAAGTTATCAACATCTATGAAACTGACATTTCAAAAAGCCGCTTTACTAAACGGCATTAATATTGTTTTAAAAGCCGTTCCCTCAAAAACAACCATGCCTATTCTGGAATGTATCCTGATCGACGCATCCACCGATGTCATCAAGCTGACCGGTAACGATATGGAGCTGGGGATCGAAACAAAAGTTGAAGGAAATATTCTTGAAAAAGGAAAAATCGCCTTAGATGCAAAGCTTTTTTCTGAGATCACCAGAAAATTATCCGATGGAGATTCCATGGTGACCATCGAATCCGATGAAAAATACAACACCACCATCACCTGTGACAACTCTGTATTCCGGATCCAGGGAAAAGACGGGGACGAATTCTCTTATCTCCCCTATATTGAAAAGAATAAATATATCTGTCTGTCCCAGTTTACATTAAAGGAGCTGATCCGACAGACGATTTTTTCCATTTCTGTCAACGACAGCAATAAAATGATGACCGGAGAGCTGTTTGAAGTAAACGGCGATTCCTTAAGAGTGGTATCCTTAGACGGCCACCGGATGGCGATCCGGAAGATCCTTTTAAAAGATACCTATGAAAATACAAAGGTCATCGTTCCGGGAAAAACCTTAAACGAGATCAGCAAGATCCTGACTGGAGACAATGAAAAAGAGGTGCAGATCTACTTCGGCGCCAACCATATTTTATTTGAATTTGACGATACGATCGTGGTTTCCCGCCTGATCGAGGGAGAATATTTTAAGGTGGACCAGATGCTGTCCAGCGATTACGCCACCAAGATCTCTGTAAATAAAAAGGAATTCTTAGACTGCATCGAAAGAGCCAGCATCCTGATCCGGGAAAATGATAAAAAACCGATCATTTTAAACATCGAGGAATCAAAAATGGCCCTGAAGCTGAATTCCAGCTTTGGAACTATGAATGCAGAGATCCTGATCCACAAGACCGGCCAGGATCTGATGATCGGCTTCAATCCCAAATTCCTCATCGACGCCCTGCGGATCATCGACGACGAAAATGTGACGCTTTATATGATGAACCCCAAGTCCCCCTGCTTTATTAAGGATGAGGAGGAAACATATATTTACCTGATCCTGCCGGTGAACTTCAACGCGGCGGCGGTATAAACATATACCTGGTAATGGTATATACTCCTGGAATGGAATAGAAAGGAAAAAAATGGAAAAGATTCATTTAAAGGATGATTTTATAAAGCTGGGCCAGGCTCTTAAGCTGGCCGGCCTGGTGGATTCCGGTGTGGAGGCCAAGATCGTGATCCAGGATGGAAAGGTTTCTGTCAACGGAGCGGCGGAGCTCCAGAGGGGAAAGAAGCTTTATCCGGGCGATGTGGTATCCTTTGGCGGAAAGGAATTTCAGATAGAAAAATAAGGGTACGGTTTCATGTTCATTGAGTCGATCGAGCTTCTGAATTACAGGAATTATAAGCAGTTACATATGGACTTCCACAGCGGGACCAATGTGCTTTACGGCGACAATGCCCAGGGAAAGACCAATATCCTGGAAGCCGTTTATGTATGCAGCACCACCAAGTCCCATAAAGGGAGCAAGGATAAGGAGATCGTCCGGTTCGGGGAGGAGGAATCCCATATTAAGATGACCGTCCGGCGGGACGGGATCCCATACCGGATCGATATGCATCTGAAAAAGAACCGGACCAAGGGCGTGGCCGTCAACGGCGTCCCAATAAAAAAGGCCAGCGAGCTGTTTGGGATCGTCAATGTGATCTTTTTCTCTCCCGAGGACTTAAACATCATAAAAAACGGACCGGCTGAGCGGAGAAGGTTCCTGGACCTGGAGCTCTGCCAGCTGAACAAGGTGTATGTATACGATCTGGTCCAGTATAACCGGGTGGTGGTCCAGAGAAATAAGCTTTTAAAGGAGATGGATTCGGATCCGTCCTTAAAGGAGATCTTAAATATCTGGGATTCGCAGCTGGTGCGGTTCGGAAGCGAGTTGATCCGGCTCCGGACCCGTTTTGTGGAGGAATTAAACGAGCTGATCCGTGAGATCCATTTTCATCTTTCCGGTGAAAGGGAGGAGCTTGAGATCCGGTATGAACCCAATGTGACGCCGGAAACCTTTGAAGCAGAGCTTTCCCGGAACCGGAACCAGGAGCTGAGGCAGAGACTCACACTGACAGGCCCCCACAGGGATGACCTGAATTTTATTGTCAATGGCGCAGATATCCGGAAATTTGGTTCCCAGGGCCAGCAGAGGACGGCGGCCCTGTCCTTAAAGCTTTCGGAGATCGAGCTGGTGAAAAGGACCGTGAAGGATTATCCGGTTCTGCTTCTGGACGACGTGCTGTCTGAGCTGGACGGAAAACGCCAGGAGCACCTGCTGTCAGAGATCAGCCATATCCAGACGCTGATCACCTGCACAGGACTGGATGAATTTGTGAACAGCAGATTTCAGATGGACAAGATTTTTAAGATCGTTGAAGGAACCGTTGAGAGTGAAGAGCTGTGTGTGCAGTTGTAACAGAATTTAAAGGAGGAACATCATGAGCACAGAATATGGAGCCGACCAGATTCAGATCCTGGAAGGCCTTGAAGCAGTAAGAAAAAGACCTGGAATGTATATTGGGAGCACTTCCTCCAGGGGACTTCATCATCTTGTATATGAGATCGTAGACAATTCCGTGGATGAGGCCCTGGCGGGATACTGTGATTCCATTGACGTCCAGATCAACCCGGATAATTCCATTACGGTGGTGGACGACGGCCGCGGGATCCCGGTGGACATCCAGAAAAAGGCCGGGATCCCGGCGGTGGAGGTGGTATTTACCATCCTTCATGCCGGAGGAAAGTTCGGCGGCGGGGGCTATAAGGTTTCCGGCGGGCTCCATGGCGTGGGTGCATCGGTGGTAAATGCCTTGTCCGAGTGGCTGGAGGTGGAGGTACGCACAGGCGGCCATGTATATAAACAGCGGTATGAACGGGGAAAGACCATGTATCCCTTAAAGATCGTGGGAAGCTGCGGGGCGGAGGAGCACGGCACCCGGGTCACCTTCCTGCCGGATAAAGAAATTTTTGAAGAGACCGTTTACGATTTTGATACCTTAAAGATCCGTTTAAGGGAGACGGCCTTTCTGACCAAGGGCCTGAAGATCACTCTGAGGGACGAACGGGAGGAGAAAAAGGAAAAGACCTTCCACTATGAGGGCGGTATCCGTGAGTTTGTGGAGTATTTAAACCGCAGCAATGTGCCCCTGTATGAGCAGGTGTTTTACTGCGAGGGCCAGAGGGACGGCGTGCTGGTGGAGGTTGCCATGCAGCACAATGACTCCTATACAGAAAATATATACAGCTTCGTCAATAACATCAACACGCCTGAGGGCGGGACCCATCTGACCGGCTTTAAAAACGCCCTCACGAAGACGTTCAACGACTACGGGAGAAAGAATAAGCTTTTAAAGGAAAATGAACCGGCCCTTTCCGGTGAGGATATCCGGGAGGGACTGACGGCTATCATCAGCATCAAGGTGGAGGATCCCCAGTTTGAGGGACAGACCAAGCAGAAGCTGGGCAACAGCGAGGCCAGAGGAGCCGTGGACGGCGTGGTCAGCGAGCAGCTTACCTATTATCTGGAGCAGAATCCGTCGGTGGCCAAGGCCATCATTGAAAAATCCGTCCTGGCCCAGAGAGCCCGGGCGGCTGCCAGGAAGGCCAGGGATCTGACAAGAAGGAAGACGGCCCTGGACGGCCTTTCTCTCCCTGGAAAGCTGGCGGACTGCTCCAGCAAAAATCCGGAGGAGTGCGAGATCTACATCGTAGAGGGAAATTCCGCCGGCGGTTCGGCCAAGGATGCGAGAAATAAGGCCACCCAGGCGATCCTGCCGCTGCGCGGAAAGATCTTAAACGTGGAGAAGGCAAGACTGGACCGGATCTACGGAAATGCAGAGATCCGTTCCATGATCACGGCCTTTGGAACCGGGATCCACGAGGAATTTGATATTTCCAAGCTGAGATACCATAAGATCATCATTATGACCGATGCGGACGTGGACGGCGCCCATATCAGCACCCTGCTCCTGACGTTTATATACCGGTTTATGCCGGAGCTTATCAAACAGGGATACGTTTATCTGGCCCAGCCGCCTCTTTATAAGCTGGAAAAGAATAAGCGCATCTGGTACGCATACAGCGATGAAGAGCTCAATGAGATCCTGAAGGAAGTGGGCCGCGACCAGAATAATAAGATCCAGCGCTATAAGGGTCTGGGAGAGATGGACGCGGAGCAGCTCTGGGAGACGACCATGGATCCCGAGCGCCGGATCCTTCTTCGAGTGACCATGAATGAAGAAATGACATCAGAGATCGATCTGACCTTTACCACCTTAATGGGCGATCAGGTGGAACCCAGAAGAGAATTCATTGAATTAAACGCCAAATACGGAACCCTGGATATTTAATCCCGGGATATGGAGAGGCCCTTGGGGCCAAGAAGGGTGGAAAAATAAATGGAACCGAATATTTTTGATAAAGTGCATGACATTGATCTGAAAAAGACAATGGAAAAGTCGTATATCGACTATGCGATGAGCGTCATTGCCGCCCGAGCGCTTCCGGACGTGCGGGACGGATTAAAGCCGGTGCAGAGAAGAGTGCTGTACTCCATGGTGGAGTTAAATAATGGACCGGATAAGCCCCATAGAAAGAGCGCCCGTATCGTCGGTGATACCATGGGTAAATACCATCCCCACGGCGACACCTCCATTTACGGAGCCTTGGTAAATATGGCCCAGCACTGGTCTATGCGGTATATGCTGGTGGATGGCCACGGAAACTTTGGATCTGTGGACGGCGACGAGGCGGCGGCCATGCGGTACACCGAAGCCAGATTAAGCAAGATCTCAACGGAAATGCTGGCGGATATTTATAAGGACACTGTGGACTTTGTTCCCAACTTTGATGAAACAGAAAAAGAGCCGGTGGTCCTGCCGTCCAGATTTCCAAATCTTCTGGTCAACGGCGGAACCGGCATTGCCGTCGGCATGGCCACCAATATCCCGCCCCATAACCTGCGGGAAGTGATCGCAGCGGTGGTAAAGATCATCGACAATAAGGTGGAGGAGAACCGGGAAACGACCATGGAGGAGCTGCTTTCCATCATCAAGGGACCGGATTTCCCCACGGCGGCTACCATCCTGGGGACCAGGGGCATAGAGGAGGCATACCGGACCGGACGCGGAAAGATCAAGGTGCGTGCGGTGACGGACATCGAGACCATGCCCAACGGAAAGAGCCACATCATCGTCACAGAGCTTCCCTACCTGGTCAATAAGGCCCGCCTGATCGAAAAAATGGCGGAGCTGGTAAAGACAAAGAAGATCGACGGCATCACGGCCATCACCGACGAATCCAACCGGGAGGGCTTAAGGATCAACATCGAGCTGAGGAGAGACGTCAACGCAAATGTGATCTTAAACCAGCTCTTAAAGCACACCCAGCTCCAGGATTCCTTCGGCGTGATCATGCTGGCTCTGGTAAACAACGAGCCCAAGGTCCTTACCCTGTCCCAGATGCTTACGTATTATCTGGATCACCAGAAGGACGTGGTGACCAGAAGGACCAGATATGACTTGAATAAAGCAGAGGAACGGGCCCACATTTTAGAGGGACTGTTAAAGGCCCTGGATCATATCGACGAGGTGATCCGCATCATCAGGGGTTCAGCCAACGTGGGAGAGGCAAAGACCCAGTTAATGGCCCGTTTTGGCCTTTCAGATGTCCAGGCCCAGGCCATTGTGGACATGCGTCTGCGGGCGCTCACCGGTCTGGAACGGGAGAAGCTGGAGAATGAATACAAAGAGCTTCAGGCCAGGATCGCAGAGCTGAAGGCCATCTTATCAGATGAAAACAAGCTCTTAGGCGTGATCCGGAAGGAGCTTCTGGTGATCTCTGACAAATACGGGGATGACCGCCGGACAAAGATCGGCTTTGATGACGACGTTTCCGTGGAGGATCTGATCCCCGACGACGACGCAGTGATCGCCATGACCAACCTGGGCTATATCAAGAGGATGTCCGTGGACAACTTCAAGAGCCAGAACCGGGGAGGAAAAGGGATCAAGGGAATGCAGACCATCGAGGAGGACTTCATCGAGGACCTTCTGATGACCACCAATCACCATTATATCATGTTCTTTACCAATACAGGCCGCTGCTACCGATTAAAGGCCTATGAGATCCCGGAGGCCGGAAGAACGGCCAGGGGCACAGCCATTGTCAACCTCCTCCAGCTTCAGCCTGGAGAAAAGGTAACGGCGACGATCCCCATGAAGGAGATCGACAATGAAAAATATCTGATGATGGCCACAAAGAACGGTATGGTGAAAAAGACCCGCATGGAAGAATACACCAATATGAGAAAGACCGGCCTCCAGGCCATCCTCCTCCGTGAGGACGACGAGCTCATTGAGGTAAAGGTGACTGACGATACGGAGGATATCTTCCTTGCCACAAAATACGGCCTTTCCATCCGCTTTAAGGAGAGCGACGTGCGGATCACCGGACGGGTCTCCTACGGCGTCATCGGCATGAAGCTGGATCCAGGCGACCAGGTCATCGGTATGCAGATGGAGAGCCAGGGCGAATATATGCTGGTGGCTTCCGAAAAAGGATATGGAAAGAGGACCCGCATATCAGAATTTAAGAGCCAGCTCCGGAATGGCCGTGGCCTTTTATGCTATAATGTGACGGAGAAAACAGGGTGCCTGGTGGGAATGAAGCTGGTGGACGATGAGCGCGACATCATGCTCATCACCAACGAGGGCATACTGATCCGCATGAGTGTGGACGATATTTCCGTCATTGGAAGAAATACGTCAGGGGTAAAATTAATGAGCATCGATCCGGATTCCAACGTGCGTGTGGCCACCATCGCCAAGGTGCGGGAAAGCAGCCATGGGGATGGAGAGGAAGACGGTGAAGATATAAAAACGGATCTGGAGAATGGGGACCAGAACGAATAAAACAGACTGAGGGAGGTAGTCTTATGGGAATTTCAAAAAAAGAGGCCTTACAGGCGATTGAGCGGGAACGGGAAATGATCTGTGCAGCCAGCGATGCAGTCTGGGATCATCCGGAAACTGCATTCCAGGAATTTAAGTCCACAGAGATCCTCTGTGAGCTCCTGGAGAAGGAGGGCTTTTCTGTGGAGAGGAATCTGGCCGGGATCCAGACAGCATTTTCCGGCCGGTTTGGCCATGGAAAGCCGGTGGTGGGCATCCTGGGTGAATTCGATGCCCTTTCCGGCCTTTCCCAGGAGTCGGAGAGCATTGAAAAGGTGCCTGTATGTGAGGGGGAGCCGGGCCACGGCTGCGGCCATAACCTGCTGGGAGCCGGATCTGTGGCTGCGGCCATTGCCGTAAAGGAATACCTGGAGAAGAATGGAAAAGAGGGGACTGTGGTATTTTTCGGCTGTCCCGGTGAGGAAGGCGGCTCCGGCAAGGGCTTTATGGCCAGGGACGGTGTCTTTGACGAGCTGGATTTCGCCATCAGCTGGCATCCCGGCGACCAGAATGAGGTTTCTGTGGGAAGCTCTCTGGCCAATTACCAGGTATTTTACCGGTTCTTCGGAACGGCGTCCCATGCGGCGGCCTGTCCGGAGCTGGGAAGGAGCGCCCTGGATGCTGTTGAGCTTATGAACACCGGCGTGCAGTATTTAAGAGAGCATGCCATCCAGGAAGCCAGGATCCATTACGCCATTACCAACACCGGCGGCTATTCTCCCAATGTGGTGCAGCCATTTGCGGAGGTCTTATACCTGATCCGTGCGCCTAAAAACGATCAGGTGAAGGAACTGTTTGAGAGAGTCAATGACATTGCCAGGGGAGCGGCTCTGATGACTGGTACCCGGATGGAAATGCAGTTTGTGAAGGCATGCTCCAATGTGGTGGACAATACGGTCCTGGAGGAGGTGCTCCAGAAAAACCTGGAAGAGGTAGAGCGGGAGCCCTATACAGAAGCGGAGCTGGAGTTTGCGAAAAAGCTTGCGGGTACATATGGCGGCGGTGAGCTGGATGTCCAGGATCTCCTGAAGCGGTATGAGAAGTCCAGAAAGGCAGAGGTGGAGGCCTTCTTAAACGCCCATAAGGACGATGTGATCTGCGATTATATCGTGCCCTTAAAGGATACAGAGACCGTTATGGCCGGTTCCACAGATGTGGGCGATGTAAGCTGGGTATGCCCTACGGCCCAGATCAACGCAGTGACCGAGGCGGCTGGAACACCAGGCCATTCCTGGCAGCAGGTGTCCCAGGGAAAATCCTCTATTGCCCATAAAGGCATGCTGTTTGCCGGAAAGGTCATGGCTGGAGCCATCATCGACGTGCTGGAGGATCAGAGGCTGATCGGTGAGGCGAAGGACGAACTGAAAAAACGGGTCGGCGAAGCCGGCTATGTGGCTCCGATCCCCAAGGATGTAAGGCCTATGGCCATCAATCCGAAAAAATAATGGAGCTGTTTGAGGTAAGATGTGATGAAAGCATGGGAAACGTTTAAAGAGTATTTTATGATCACGGTAGGAGTGGCGATCGTGGCGGTATCCGTTTATTTCCTTCTGGTTCCAAGCCATGTGACTGTGGGAAGCATCAGCGGTCTGTCGATCATCCTGGAATATTTTATTCCTCTGCCGCTCTCAGTGATCACCTTTATCCTGAATGCCATCCTTCTGGTGGTTGGATTTTTACTGATCGGAAAGGATTTCGGGATCAAGACCGTTTATACGTCTCTGATGATGCCAGTGATGATGGGAGTTCTGGAGCGGATCTATCCGGATGTACAGTCGATCATGAAGGATCCGTTTCTGGATATGATCGTGTATATTTTCATTGTAAGCATTGGACAGGCGGTGATGTTCCGCTATAATGCGTCCTCGGGCGGCCTGGATATAGTTGGAAAGGTCCTCAATAAATACATGCATATCGAGCTGGGAAGAGCCATTTCCATGGCTGGAATGCTGGTAGCCATTTCCTCGATCCTTACGTCTGATCTGAATATGGTGATCTTAAGCATTTTGGGTACGTACCTCAGCGGTATTATCCTGGATCACTTCATCTTCGGCTTCAACATTAAAAAGAGGATCTGTATCATCTCCAAAAAGGAAAAGGAGATCACAGATTTCATCCTCCATGAGATGCACAGCGGAGCTACTATTTATGAGGCCAGAGGCGCTTATGATAATACGGTGCGCCGGGAGATCATAGCCATTGTATCAAAGAGCGAGTATTCTAAGCTGATGAATTTCATTGCGAGGACAGATAAGGATGCGTTCGTTACGGTCTATACGGTCAATGAGGTGTTATACAGACCGAAGTTCTAAAGGAATAAAGGAGAGGCCATGAGAGAGGTTTCAGTAAGCGAGATCACAAAAAACATAAGGGAAATGTGCATTGAGGCCAACCACTTTCTGTCACCGGACATGAAGCGGGTCTTTGATGAGGCTGTAAGCAGGGAGGAATCTCCTCTGGGAAAACAGATCTTAAACCAGCTGGAGGAGAATCTCCGGATCGCCGGGGAGGATATGATCCCCATCTGCCAGGATACCGGTATGGCTGTGGTATTTTTAAAGGCGGGCCAGGAGGTACACTTTATCGGCGGCAGTCTCACAGAGGCGGTCAATGAAGGCGTCCGCCAGGGGTATACAGAGGGATTTTTAAGAAAATCCGTGGTGCAGGACCCCATCGAGCGGGTGAATACCGGCGACAATACGCCGGCCATCCTTCACTATGAGATTGTGGAGGGAGACCAGGTGGAGATCACTGTGGCTCCCAAGGGCTTCGGCAGCGAAAATATGAGCCGAGTATTCATGCTGAAGCCGGCAGACGGTATTGAGGGCGTCAAGGAGGCCATTCTGACGGCTGTCCGGGACGCAGGGCCCAATGCCTGTCCGCCCATGGTGGTGGGCGTCGGCATCGGCGGTACCTTTGAAAAGTGCGCCCTTATGGCAAAGCATGCGCTTACTAGAGACCTCTCTGAGGAAGCTCCGGTCCCCTATGTGCGGGAGCTGGAAAAGGAGATGCTGGAACGGATCAATGGCCTTGGGATAGGTCCTGGGGGCCTGGGAGGCCGGATAACGGCCTTTGCCGTGAATATTGAAACGTATCCTACCCACATTGCGGGACTGCCGGTAGCGGTCAATATATGCTGTCATGTAAACCGCCACGCCCACCGGGTCATCTGATCATGAAGGATCCGGTATTGCCGGATAAAGGAGAAAGCCATGGATAAAAACATACATGTACCCATCAGCCGGGAGGACGCAGAGGGTCTGAGGGCCGGCGATTACGTTTATTTGACAGGCACGATCTATACGGCCAGGGATGCGGCCCATAAACGGATGAAGGAAACTCTGGACGCAGGAAAGGAGCTTCCCCTTTCCCTGGACCGGAATGTGATCTATTATATGGGACCGTCTCCGGCCAGGGAGGGCCGTCCCATCGGCTCTGCCGGCCCTACGACCGCCAGCAGGATGGATAAGTATGCTCCGGAGCTTCTGGATCTGGGCCTGGGGGCTATGATCGGAAAAGGAAAAAGAAGCCCGGCGGTGGCTGACGCCATCGTAAGGAACGGGGCTGTTTATTTTGCTGCCATTGGAGGAGCCGGAGCTCTTTTATCGAAATGTATTTTAAGCTCAGAGGTGATCGCATACGGAGATCTGGGGCCAGAGGCGGTGAGAAAGCTGGAGGTAAAGGATTTCCCGGTGGTAGTGGTCATCGATTCCCAGGGGAATAATCTTTATGAAACCGCCGCAAGGGCGTATGCAAAGGAAGGATGACATGAACAGAATCGCTTATATGGTCATAAAGAGCCTGCCGTTTGTTCCGGCATGGTTTTACCGCGTATGCCGCCTGGGAAGAGATCAGGATCCCCATACGGAGCAGGAGCGGTATGATTATTTAAGAAAACTGGTTAAGAGGGTCAATAAAAGCGGCCGTGTGGCAATTGAGGTCCATGGCCGCGACAACCTTCCTGCCGCGGACGGCTTTATCATGTTCCCGAATCACCAGGGCCTCTTTGACGTTCTTGCTGTGATCGAGGGATGTCCACGCCCATTTGGTGTGGTCATAAAAAAAGAGGCAGCGGATATCATTCTCGTAAAGCAGGTAGTGAGACTGCTCAGAGGGATTTCCATAGACCGGCAGGATACCAGGAGCTCTTTAGAGGTGATCAATCAGATGACAGAAGAGGTCAGGAAAGGGAGAAATTATCTGATCTTTCCAGAGGGGACCAGATCCAGAAAGGGGAATGAGCTACTGGAATTTAAAGCAGGTACCTTTAAAAGTGCTGTAAACGCCTGCTGTCCCATAGTGCCGGTGGCATTGATCAACAGCTTCAAGCCCTTTGATATCCGTTCCATCAAAGAAGAGACAGTCCAGGTCCACTTTTTAAAGCCTATTGAGTATGATCAATATATAGGAATGAAAACAAAAGAAATCGCACATCTTGTACATGACAGGATACAGGAAGAAATAAATAAATTTATCTAAAAAAAATATTGACAAAATGTTTTTTCTCTTATATAATGACATATGCGTCTGGCGAATGCCAGAATTTAATAAGTGATTATTAGCTACGGTAATAAGGAGAAATACTCAAGAGGCCGAAGAGGCGCCCCTGCTAAG
>OHAO01000943.1_pt1 | contig 21328 bp, 19 predicted proteins | sample 1577151 | NCBI WGS metagenome assembly OHAO01 (sample SAMEA3541585, study PRJEB24748) | human gut metagenome | biome: human gut; feature: human-associated habitat; material: faeces | place: China | collected 2012 | reverse complement strand
GTGACGCTGAAATCGAAGCCGCTGACGCTCGAAATCACGCCCGATGCCCGCGGCGTTTCATATGGAGATAAAGCGTGACATACATCTTGATAGGCTTATCAAGAGCAAACATAATGGCATGATCAAGGTCGTGACTGGCATCCGAAGGTGTGGTAAGTCGTATCTACTGATGAATCTTTTCAGACAACACTTACTTGATTGTGGAGTGAGGGAGGATCATATAGTAATGCTTGATCTTGAAAATCGAAGAAATAAGAGATTAAGGGATCCGGATGTCTTGCTGGAGTGGATTGACTCCCAGATTGTAGAATATAAGGCTTTTGGTGATGTTCCCAAAGAAGAATGGTACTATGTGATGTTGGACGAGGTGCAGTTGGTGCCAGAATTTGAGGATGTGTTGAACTCATACCTAAGTATACGGAATGTAGATGTGTATGTGACTGGAAGCAATTCACGGTTTCTGTCGAAAGATGTGATTACAGAGTTTCGTGGCCGTGGTCATGAAATCCATGTTACACCTTTGTCAATGAGTGAGTTTGTTGGTGCACATCCGGAAATGACTTTTGAGGAAGCTCTGGATCAGTATATGACATACGGAGGGCTGCCAATGGTTTGCTTAGAGTCTGATGTAAGGGAAAAGGAAGCATATTTGAAAGGCTTGTTCGAGAAGACATACCTGCCAGATATCCAGGAACGCTACCACATCAGAGGCAGTGATGTAATGGAAGAACTGATTGACGTAGTGGCTTCCGGCATAGGAGGACTGACAAACCCGACGAAGATAGAGAATACGTTCAAAACGGTTAAAGGTATCGGAGTAGGCAAGAATACCATCAAGCAGTATTTGGAGATGTTGGAGGAGTCGTTTCTTGTTAGGAAGGCGGTACGTTATGATGTAAAAGGACGAAAGTATATTGATACGCCTCAGAAATACTATTTCGAAGATTTGGGTCTCAGGAATGCACGCATTGGTTTTCGTCAGGTAGAAAAGACGCATCTGATGGAGAATATGGTGTATAATGAACTTCGCCTCCATGGATACACTGTGGATGTGGGAGTTGTAACACACAATACAAAGGATGCAGAAGGTCGTAGTCAGAGAGTGCAACTTGAAGTTGACTTTGTATGCAACCGCGGACCGGAAAGAATATATATCCAATCCGCCTATGCGTTGCCCGACAAGGAAAAGGTGGAGCAGGAGCAGGCTTCGCTTTTACAAATCAAGGACGGGTTTCGAAAAATAATAATTGTGGCTGACAGATATTTGTCTGGATACAATGAAGACGGTATCAGGATACTGAGTCTTAGGAACTTTCTGATGAATGGAAGAGTATTGGATTGAGTGAAGCGAATGTAGGTTATCAGGCAGATTTGAGTATTATATCTCTAAGATTAAACTGGATTTAAAAATGAGATATTTGCAGCAGAGTGTATTCAAACAATATTAGACATTATGACACGGGTGTAGCTCTCTGTTGTATCATGGGAGGTGAATGGTTCAAGTTTTGTTTTGTATGACATAGAAAGGTTGAATACTTTGGTTAAAGTAACTGTGTAAAAGTAAATGACTATATTTTTAGAAAGAGAAGTTTATAATCAAAAATAGCAAAAAGAAAGATATGCATAAGCTAAAACTTTTTTTCTCATGGCAATCTGACACGAAAGATAACCATAAAAAAATAGGCCAGTCCCTTGTGAATGCATGTAATGAAATACGTGCGGAAGGGCTTTATGATATAAATTATGATGAATCAACATGGAACCGGTCTGGTTCTCCTGTAATAGACTCTACGGTTGTTGAAAAAGCAAAGAATTGTGATCTATTTGTCGCAGATCTTACACCTATTGAGACGTCAGGCACGAAAGACTTACCCAATCCGAATGTGATGTATGAACTCGGTGTGGCTAAAAGTAACCTTACTGATGAATCTATATTGATGTTGTACACAGGCAATATTGAAGCCGCTAGAATGCCTTTTGATATCAATCACCATAGACTGAGTAAATTTTCTAATACATACATCACTGAATATATAAGACTAATGGCTGAAAATGCTATAAAGAATCCTCGTCATCATTCTTTGTTTGATGAGCCAGACAAACAGCTATTCTTGTATTGTAATTATAATGTTAATAAGAATATATCCTCTGGAAAATATCTGCCAAATGTATTTCTTGAAAATATACGTATTAAACAACTCCTTAGAGATTTCGTTGCTCCATATCCTTTTGCAAAACTTGTGCTGGAACGATGTGATATGATAGATACTTACCGTACTAATCGCAATCGAAAATTTCGACATGAAGATCCATTTATATTTGATATTACGTCTTACAAAAATTTTGTTGCGGAAGAAGAGATTGTGGATTTTTACAATGGGGCAAAGCTGTTAGAAAACTATCTAGTTGAAAAAAGTAAAGAACTATTCAGTGGGCGTAATAGTTATTCTCTGGAGTCGAGCAAGTATGGCAAGTTGATTTCCCATATGCAGCATATATCATCAAAGTTACTATTAATTACAACTTCAGCAGGACAAGGCAAAACCAACCAAATATGTGACCTCGTATATAATGTCTTATTAAAAAGAAGAATCCCATTTGTGTATCTAAATGGTTATGAAATTGACGCTAATGATATCTTTAACTCTTTCGCTAGCTATATGTTGCCAGGTACAAATATGGCATTTGATGAAGTAATCAAAAATACCGTCACATATTGTAAATATAGAAGAAGTCCTATTGTACTAATTATTGATGGTTTGAATGAAAACCCAATGCCGGATGTGTTTAGCAGAAATCTTGCTATTTTTATGGAAAAAGTGCTTCAATATGACTGTGTAAAAGTAATTCTGACTTGCCGAAGCGAGTATTATGAGGAATTTTTTACTGATTTTGATGCTGTTTTTAAAGGGCGTATGCTAAAAATGGAAAATCTCAATAAACATTATAATGAAGATGAGCAGCGACGTCTGATACAGAATTACCTTCGGTATTTCAATATACACGCAGTGTTTTCAAAACATGTCGAGGAATCTCTATGTAATGATTTATTGATGCTTCGGATATTTTGTGAAGCCAACAAGAATAAATCACTTGGACATGTTCATAGTATTAATAAAGAAGCTGTCTTTGCCGAGTATTATGAAATTATGAAGCACAAACTTGTAGATAAGGTTTTAAACGAAGAGCATTATAAATTAGAAGCAAATCAAATTGATAACTTTGTAATGAGTATAGTGAAATACATGCTAGAAAATAATACAGTATTTAATGTACCATTGTCTCATCTTCAGAAACATCTGACAGAAAAAGAAAAAAATATCTTTGAACGATTTCTTGATGAAAACATTCTTCTTCGCAAAGATTTGACGCCAGAACGTAAAGGACCATTTTCGCGTAATGAGGTGGTCAATTTTACGTATGATTCTTTCCGTGATTACCTGATCTCAACATATTTACTGGATGTTGTTGAACCCAATAATTACCTTAAATTAGAAGCCTTGGCCAAAGAATACACTGCAAAGGGTCATCAATTGCGCGAAGGCTTGGCCCCTTTTCTTTTTGTTCACGCACGCAACAGTCAAAATAATAAAGTTATCAATATGATTTCTTGTCTTGATTGGTACGCAGACGTGTTTGAAATGTTCATTTGGGACATTGATGATGTATTAATAACACAGGATGATATCGCATTGGTGAAATCAATTCTTGCATCGGATCAACCAGGATATATGGCAAATAAATTAATCTTATGGGGACATTGGAATTCTGAACTCTACCCAAAACTCAATATACGTGTTCTTCTTGAATATTTGGCAGGATTGAATGATAAGGAGCTTGTTGATTTCTTAGACCGTACATGGCCCAAAACATTCAGTAGATACAACAGCTACAGAAAAGAAAAATCTGAAAGGACCTTGTTTATAGAGTCTATGGAAAGACAGTTAAGCAATACGAAGTTTACTCAACATGCAGACTTCCATAATTTATATGAACTGTTATTGTATATGATTCCATTCTCGGATCTTATAGCAAAACGTATTTATTGTGAATATCAAGATCAATTCAAGAATACTGATATGCTTGAAAGGGTTGCTTTAGAATGCAAAAGTGACAAACTAAAATTAACTATTCATCAAATGAAAATAAAATGAAGAGATACGGATATGATATGTACCAATATTTGATATTTGCTCACAAAGACTTAACAGAAGAGTATTTTGTGAGTAAAAGCGGGGTATTGGATGGCTATGCAAAAGAATTGTTCATTCGAATTTACAAAAGCCTTTTTTCCGAAAGTGATGATGTAAAGCATCTTTATGAGACATTCTATCTTGACGAATATGAAGATTTTGAAAAATTCCTTATAGGTGTGTATGGTTTGACAGAAGATGATGCTCATTCTATACAAGAAACGCTAAGCGTAAATTCTGTTCTTCGTTTGTACGACTATAAATCACTCTCTGTTGGCGAAAACTTCGATGACTTTATTTGCTCGGATGATATGTGTGAACGATTTCAAAAACTATTAATGATGGAGGTGTAACGGCTATGAAGATAAAAACAGACTTTGTAACCAATAGTTCATCCACCAGTTTTGTTGTTATGACAAAGGGGGAATTGACACTACATTCCTTTTTGAAAGCAGTTGGTGTGTCTCAAGACTCAATGTTTTTAGGGCTGTTTGTTAAGTTATTCTATCTTTTTAAGAATGATATGAATAGACTGGAATATACTGCGATACAATATGGTTGTTCTAATGTAGAAGAATACATAGAGAAATACTTCAGCAAAGATACTCAGGCTAAAATCCACCAAGCACAAGAGAATGGCTTTGAAATTTACGTTGGTGAGTTACATAGTGATAATGATGAAATCGAAACGTTGTTCTGCTGTGACGCGTTCGTGATTGAAGGTGATAAACTGATAATAGATGCAACAGAAGATGGATGGTGATTTAATTATGCGGGAATATCCTGCACAACATTATAAAACTTTATTTAATCAACAGACTGGGTTCTTCATGCGTGTGGAAGATGATGGATATCCAGAACCATTTTGGGCAGAAGAAGGTCCTGAATTATTAGACGTATCTATTACAAGTTATTGCGAACGAGGCTGTCAGTTCTGTTATCGCAAGGCTAATAACAAGGGGCATCACATGCCATTAGAGTCATTAAGATACGTGATAAATCAGGCAAAGAATGCAGGTGTATTTCAAATCGCCCTAGGTGGAGGTAATCCAAACCAACATCCTCATTTTGAGTATGTGTTGCGCATGATTAGAGAAAATGATATTGTACCATCCTATACGACAAATGGTGACGGACTTTCAGAAGATATATTGGCTGCGACTAAAACATACTGTGGCGCAATGGCAGTAAGTCTCTATGAGCCTTATATAGGGTATGACGATATCTTTGAAAGAATCCACTCTATAGGTATAAAGTGTAACGCACATATTATACTAAAAACAGATACCATAGATATGCTTACGGCTTGGTTTAAGAATCCACCACATTTCTTCAAATGGGTAAATGCTGTTGTAATTCTAAATTACAAGCCCATAATATCAGATTCTGGTTTTATGGTGAAAGACACACAGAAACTACAACAATTCTACGAGGCAGTATCCAGTTGCAATACTGTGAAAATAGGCTTTGATAGTTGTTCTGTGCCAGGAATTGTTAGTTGGATGAATGTTAACCCAGCATTGATAGAACCATGTGAATCCGCTCGTTTTTCTGCTTTTATCTCAGAGGACTTGAGGATGTATCCATGCTCTTTTATGGCGAATACCGATTTATTTGGAGACTTGAAATTACAATCATTGATTGATATTTGGCATAACCATCCTGCCTTTGTGGCCCACAGAGAAAGAATAAAAAACAATGATTGTTCGGCATGTAAGGCGCAATATTTATGTAATGGTGGTTGCGTATTCATTCCTGAAATAAACCAATGTCGTTGATAGAAAAACAAGGACAAATTAGAGTTATAACTTACGGAAATAGGACAAAAATACTTTTTAAACAATTCGAACAGAATATCATCTGTTGTAATATACACACCCTATAGGTTTTGCATATATACTTGTTCATCAGTACTATAATGCTTGAGTGTATTTGTGGCTAATAGACTAAGGATAGCGAAAAAAACGATAACTGTCTATGACATGGTAGATTTTAAAGAATTACATCGAGGCACAAAAATTTGTCTCTCGCATGCCCCTTTGGGGACAAACGGGGGACAATACTTTGGAAAAGATATGCAAATGCACGGAAAATGCGGTAAACAAAAGAAAGGAAGAGAAAATGCCCTAACCTAATTATAGCCAATAATTTAAGTTTATTTATATATAATGCATTGATAATCAAATAATTAAGTCTATTTCCCGATGCAAAAATTCTTAAATATATTTCCCAATACCTCATCCGTCGTGATTTGTCCCGTGATTTCACCGAGATAATGCAGGCATTCCCGAATGTCTTGTGATACAAACTCACCACTAAGATGGGAGTCCAGTCCTGTGATGACTCGCTCGATGGCTAGGCGGGCATGGGAGAGGGCTTCGTAATGGCGGGCATTGCTGACGATAACATCTCCTGAATGAAGAGCGTTTAGGTTGATCGTGGAAACTAGCTCGTCCACTAAGTGATGGATGTTATATCCAGTCTTTGCAGCAATCGGGAGAATCTTTTCCCCGGAAGATAGAGATGTGATTTGCGACAAGATCATGTCGGCAGAATCTGTTTGGTCAGTCTTGTTGAGTAGAATGATTAAGCGGGCGTCCGGTCCGAGATGTTCTTTCACTTGGGTATAATAGGGAAGGAATTGTTCCGTGTTTTTGGTGGCATCTATTAAAAACAATACGATACGGGCTTGTTCAATTTTGGAAAAAGTACGTTCGATACCCATGTTTTCTACTTGGTCGTCTGTGTGGCGGATGCCTGCCGTATCGATAAAACGGAAAGTGATTCCTTGGAGGTTGATGGTATCCTCTATCACGTCGCGAGTGGTACCCTCGATGTCGGACACAATGGCACGATCTTCTTTTAGCAAAGCGTTGAGTAGGGTACTTTTTCCCACGTTAGTATTACCGACAATGGCTACCGGGATGCCGTTTTTGATCACGTTGCCAAGGGAGAAGGAGACACATAAGCGAGAAATTAACGTGTCAATACCGATGGCAATACTCCGAAGTTCCGATCGGTCGGCGAACTCCACGTCTTCCTCCGAGAAATCCAGTTCCAGTTCCAACAGGGAGGTGATGTGCAACAGTTCCATTCGCAGTTTTATCAGTTCGTCCGAGAATCCACCCCGCATTTGGCTTAATGCCATTTTGTGGGCGGCTGCCGAGGATGAGGCGATTAGATCTGCAACGGCTTCTGCTTGTGAAAGGTCCATTTTACCATTCAAGAAAGCCCGTTGAGTAAATTCTCCGGGGGCGGCAAGCCGTGCTTCGGAGGAGATTAATAGTTGTAATATGCGTTGCTGAATGTATACTGAACCATGGCAGGAAATTTCGATGGAGTCTTCTCCGGTGAAGGAATGGGGGGCGTGGAACACGGAGATTAATACTTCATCAATCAGTTCCTCCTTGTTGACGATCTTTCCGAAATGAATTGTATTCGGAAGAACATCCACCAGTTTTTTATGGGAAGGTGAAACAAATATCCGGTCACAAATTTCAATACATCCTTTCCCTGATAGGCGAATCACGGCGATAGCACCCATTCCGGGGGCCGTGGCAATGGCACATATTACAGTCTGGTCATTCATGGTAATTTCTTTCGTGCAAAGGTATATCTTTTTTATCGCGTATAAACTAAAAAATGAATCCAAATGAGTGTTCATTGGGATTCATTTTTTTGATTCTGTATTTGCTTATAAAAATTGCAAGAGTACTGCCCCGCAAGAGTACCCACCCCCGAACACGGAGAGAGCGACGAGGTCACCATGGTCGACTCGGTCAAGGTTTTGCGATAAGGCGATAGCACAACTGGGACATCCCGTATTACCTACTTCCTCGATGTTCGATAACATGTGATCTTCGGGGAAATCGATCTGACGTGCAACGGTAGCCATGATTCGTTTGTTGGCTTGGTGAGAGGCGATGAATTTCAAGTCTGTCAGTTTTATGCCTTGACTATTGGTTACAGCATTTAATCCCTCGATCATGTAATGGCAGGCATTGATAAATACGTCACGCCCTTCCGGCATACCGATACCCCCGTGATGTGGGCGTAGGTAAACGGCGGTGTCTGCTTTGCCGATGTGTCCGAGTCCGCGGGTAAATATATTAAGTATACGGGCTGCTTTTTCTCCTTCCGGTATGGTGGAAATGGCGATTGCCACAGATCCGTCACCCCATAGATGACCGCTTTGCGGGCAAGTCTCGTTACTGTATTCCGTGTTATGCTCAGAGGCCACGACGATGGCTTTTGTTGCCTTGTTCATGGCGAAATATCCTTCTACAATTTCCATGGCGTTGATAAACGAGGAACAGGCTGCCGAAACAGTGAGACAGCGTGCGGCTCGTGCCTTAAAATGGCGTTGTATCATGTGCGCTGCTGTTGCTACCGTGTCGTGGGGGGAGTAAGTAGCAGCCACGATCAAGTCGACTTCCTCTATGGGGAAGGGTAGTTTTTCGTGCAAGCGCTTAACGGCTTCCAAGGCCATAGTATTCGTGTTCTCGTTCTCGCCAGCCTTGCTCCGGGTGCTTATTCCTGTACGAGTGCGAATCCACTCGTCATCCAGACCATTCACGTCTTTGAAGTAAGAGTTAGGTACTCGGTTGTCCGGGAGATAATGGGCAAAGGCGTTGATATATAATTCCATATCGTAGTGCGTGTTAGTTTATTTCTTAATTATACCGTGAAATAATATGTTAATATACTCGTTAATCACTTGTGGTCGTGGTTGATGTTCGTACTGGCGTATGAAACCGAATTCCAGGCTTTTGAAGACGGATTGCAGGGAATTAGCCAAACGCCGGGGTTGCTTGATCGAGAAGATGCCCGCATCGGCCCCGTCCCGAAGGATTGAATAGAGAAGTTCGAGCTCTTGTCTGTCAATATTCTCCCGTAGTATTTCAATCTTGCTGTTATTGTGTAAAAAAGTTTCTTTGATAGGTTGGCTACCGCCCATGAGTTCCGCTATTAAATTGAATCGTTCCTTGATGTATAACTTCAACCGTTTGTCGGCTGGCAAGGCCGTTCTGACTGCCTGTTCAAGTTTTTGTTCGATTAATTCTATTTTTTGATCCACGATGTGGTTAAAAATGTCTTCCTTACTGTTAAAATGAGTGTATAGCGTGCGCCGACTGACTTTAGCGGCACGGGCAATATCCTTCATCGTTGTTCGATAAAAACTTGTTTCTATGAACAATTTTTGTGCCACGCTGATAATTTTTTCTTTCGTAATCAGTAAGGTTGTTCTCATTTTAATTTCACAAATTGGAAAAAGTGTGCAATTATAATTAATATTCTCGTACGAGCAAAATCAATGCCACGGGTAATACAGAAGTGTTAAAAAACAGATTAAGATATTTTCCCTCGGAAAGATGACTTTTGTCATATTTCGTGAGGTAGGGGAGGTGTATATTCGCGGCCGAATTTAAATTAGATGAAATGGTGAATATACTTTTAAAAGAGAAACCGTTTACCCGTGAGTGGTTCCGGACATATGCCTTACTCATCGGGGGTGCTTTTGTGCTAGCACTGGGGTATAGTTGTTTTATGGCACCTTATAAAATTGTCCCGGGGGGAATCTATGGTATCACGATCGTCCTTCAACATAAGTGGGGGTTCCCGATCGGTATAGCCGCCTTGTGTTTCAACCTGCCATTGAGTTTGTTAGGCCTGCGGGTACTGGGTTCCGGTTTTGGGGTGAAAACGTTTATTTGTTTCATCCTTGTCGCTGTTTTCTCTGATAGTTTGCCTACGCTCTTGTTAACATTGATGGGTGAGCCGATACCCACGGATCCGATGGTGGCACTCGATCCTTTCAAGTTAGGTGATGAGGTGTTGTTGGCGTGTATTTTTGGTGGTGTCGTCATGGGCGTTGGCGTGGGGATGATCATGAAAACACGTGCGTCAAGCGGGGGAACCGATGTGTTATCGAACATACTTTACAAGTGGACTCATCGTCCGCTGGGACAGTTGCAGATAATGATTGATTCGTGTATCGTGGTTTTTGGTTTTCTTATGTTTCAAGACTGGAAGGTGCCGATGTATTCGTGGCTTTCGATTTTCCTCATGGGTAAAACGATCGATATAATCCTTCAAGGGTTCAATGCAGAGAAAAGTTTCTTTATTATCTCCGACAAAGCAGAGGAAATTCGGGAGTATGTATTGAATGACTTGCACCGCGGTGGCTCCATTGTGCCGATACAAGGTATGTACAACCGTGCGGAAAAGGAGATGATCATGACGATGGTTAATCGTCGGCAGATGGTAACTTTACAACAGGCCATATACAAGATTGACCCGAATGCTTTTGTGACGATATTCGACGCTAAACAAATTCTTGGGAAAGGTTTCAAGCGATTGGATGCAGAATGAGTCAAGAATATCATTTCGTAATAAATTTATTGGAAATCCGGTTTGACATGGAGAAATCTCTTTTGTTGAGCCGGATTTTAGTTTAAATTGTTTTCTATTCTTAATTAGTTTTGTAACTTTTCGCCTAGTTCATTCGTCCCATCAATAAACAAAAGTAGTGGTATGTTAAAAACATGGATAATTGGATGCTTAATTTGTTGCTTTTGTGCTACTAACGGGTTGGCACAGGGGAGTCGGGCAATACGGATTTACGGGGAAGTGACTACCGTGATGAATCGTAAAATATGCGGGTACATCACGTGGGGAAAGAATCTTTACTGGACGGACATTTTTTCCGCGGGAAAAATCGGAAACCCGTATATGCGGTATCGGGATATTATGGGAGAGAACGTGCGTTTTAGTGATGGTCGGAGGGATACTCCACCGGAGCATGAGTTTTCTTGCCGTTTCGGGAATATTCGATCGATTAGAGTGATCGGTGATAAGCGGATCGAGTTGGGCGTGAAAGGGGGAAATGTCATCGAGCTTGAACGAGGACGGTCGCTTGCTATCGGTAATTGGATCGCCGTGGAACCTCGGAATGGGAAGATTGAAAACGTGGTCTGGGAGCATATTAGCGAGATCGTTTTTTCTGCCGCTCCTGATTCGATTAACGAGCCGAAAGACCATCCAATCGCAGGTATCGTGGAAACGCCTTACGGGATGTACAAGGGGCTTATTCAATGGGATTTGGACGAGAATTCACAGGAATCGTTACTTGACGGGCGGACAGAATCTAGCTGGGTTTCCGTGGCATTTAAAAATATCGGGAGTATCAAGTCGTTGGGAAACTCTTCCTTGGTAACTCTTCATAGTGGCAGGGAACTTTGTATGTGGGGGGAGAACGACGTGAATGCCACGAATCGGGGGATAGCCATCAATATGCCGTCGATTGGGCAGGTGATCGTGGGGTGGCATGATTTTAAATTGTTTCGTGCGATTCCTCTCGATCAGTTGAATCTTCCCGTTTACGATGATTTTAGGGCTCCGGAGCGTTTGTTCGGGAGAGTTGAGACACGGGATGGACGTTCGTTGGAGGGTGTACTGGTGTATGATCTCGACGAGGCCATGGATTTTGAATTACTGGACGGACAGAACGGGAATATATCTTACCGAATACCTTTCAAGTATGTGCGGGAAATAGAACCTAAAAACTATAAATACACGTGGGTCAAGTTGTCGGGAGGAACCGAACTGGTGTTGGGGGGAATGTATGACGTGATGGCGACAAATGATGGGATACTGATCTTCCGGACCGGGGGAGAAGTTGTTTACGTGCGTTGGCGGGATGTGAAACGAATTGAGCTATGGACCAAGGGGAAACAGAATGACTAGAACCGAGTATAACCGGACCGTGGACCATTTCTCTGATGGTGTGTATCGTTTTATCCTTAAAATGTGCAAGTCGAAAGAGATGGCGGAGGATGTCGTGCAGGATAGTTTCATGAAACTCTGGGAGGAAGTGGAACATATTGCCTACGACAAGGCGAAGTCTTTTCTTTTTAGCACGGCATATCACAGGATGATTGATGTATTGCGGCGGGAAACGAAGTTCGGGGACATCGAGAACGTGGCTGACCGGGCGGGAGATGTGCAGGAGGGATACACGGGATTACAGGAAATATTGGATATGGCCTTGGAAAAATTGCCCCCGGTGCAGAAAACGGTGATTCTTCTGCGGGACTACGAGGCGTATTCCTACGAGGAAATTGCCGGGATCACGGGGTTGAACGAATCGCAGGTGAAAGTGTACATCTTTCGAGCGAGAGCATTTATGAAAGCATACATCCGCAGGCCGGATGTGGTTGTTTAAGCGGGAGGAGATATGATAACGAGAGAGAATTACGAGATTTATTTTATTGATTACATGGACGGGAATTTGTCGGAGAGGGAACGGGCAGAGGTGGAGGCGTTTTTGCTAGTTCACCCCGATTTGCAAGAACAACTTGACGGGATGGGAGAGGTGAGGTTGGAAGTTCCCACGGAAGTTTTCGGTAAAAAAGAGGAGATAAAACAAGCGGTGAGAGAAAGGGAAATGGAGTATTATGCCATCGCTGTCACCGAAGGGGTTATCACGGATGAAGAACGGGCGTGGGTGGACGAGAATACTGATAAAAAAGTGTTTGAACGGGAAGTTGATGTGTATGCTAAGATCAAAGTGAAAACTGATCCAGCATGTCGGTTCGAAGGAAAAGCCGGGTTATATCGTAAGTCCGGAGTGATACTTCTTGTTAAACGTTATGCGGCCATTGCCGCGGTTGTGGCTTTGGGTATTGTGGTTGCTATTTATACCACGAGGAAAGAAGAATTCTCTATGGAAGATATACCTATGACGGTGGTGAAGACAGAAACTCTCCCGTTGCCGCAGGTATTAGAACCGGAGAAAGCCGGAGAAGTGGGAATAATTGAGGAACCGGAAAGGATGATGATACAGCCGACGGAACAGAGAGAAGCATCGGTTGAGGTTGTGGAACGAGTGATTCCTCCGGATGTCATTGAGTTGAAAAAACAACTGAAAATTCCCGTGGAGATTATGGCTCCACAGCCAAGTGAGATACTGACCTCCCCGTATGAGGGGCTTCAATTTCGGGTGCAGGTGAAAGAGCAACGGGAACCCGTGTTTCAATTGATTGACCGATCGGGTAAGTCGGATAATATCGTGAATAATTTGATTGATGCGGGAAGGAATGTGTTGGAACGTCTTCGGAGTAAAGAGAGAAAAGACATGGGAAACCTGTAACTAATCAAGGGGGGTAAACGTCATGTAAGAAAGAAATTAATTAAAGATAAGATCATGAAAATAATAGCAGCTTTTATCATGTTCATGGTGTGTGGACTATCGGCTTCGGCGCAACGAGACAGCGTGATTGTCAATGACGGCTGGCGGAAAGATACGATTCGTGCAAAAGGACAGGTCTCCGACACCATTAGTAAGGAAACGGAAATGATAATTTGGGATAATACGGTGCGAGAAAGCAGCGAGAAAAGGATTAACGATCCGGTCAAGCTTCCTTGGGATGTCAGGGTATTATCCCAAAAGCCTAGCCGTCCGAACAAATTTCGAGGACACTGGAACGGGTTCTATTTTGGGTTTGTGAACTTTGGGAAGACAAACTATTCCAAATATGGTGGTGATGACTTTATGGAATTAGATTGGGCAAGTTCGTTTACGATGCATTTTAACTTTGCCAAATTTAGCTTTGGTTTGAGTCCCCGGCAACGTTTCGGTATATTCACGGGATTTGGCCTAGACTACTCCCGTATGTGTCTAGATGGAGATATTACTATTCGTCGGGAGAAAGGTGAGATGCTGCATGCCGTGCCGTTGTCCGAGTGGGACATTACGGATGTGAAACGAAGTACATTCAAAACGCTCTATTTAACGATACCCCTGATGCTGGAAAAGCAATTCCCGGCTCCACATTGGAAAAGGTTTTATGTCTCCACGGGTTTTATCGGGGGAATCCGCTTGTACTCGAAAACAAAGATCGTTTACACGAGTGAGAAGGGAAATAAACGAAAATTGAAAGAAAACGGAAGTTACGGGATGGTACCTTTTAAGGTAGATTACACGTTACGTATTGGTTACCGAGGAGTGTGTATTTGGGGAAATTATTCATTGACAAATATGTTTAACAAGAATCGGGCTCCGGAGTTGAGACCTTTTGCCGTAGGGTTTGGAATAACTGTTTAGAAATATGGAAATTTTGGATTGAACTCCTTTTCTCTTTCGGGAGTTCAATCTAAAATCATCAATCTTGAAATACTTTCATTGCCCTTCCGAATATTCCATGCAGGTAAGCAATCGTCATTCCATAGTTACTGACAGGTATCCCTGCATCAATGGCAGGCTGGAGTCTGTTTTTTAATTGCTTTCCAGTAATCATGCAGCCTCCGCATTGAATGACCATAGCATAGTCGGTGATGGGACGAGTGATGGCATCCAAGCCAACGATAAAGTCAAACTGGAAGTTCTTCCCGGTATATTCTTGTAACCAACGGGGAATTTTGTGGCGTCCTATGTCCTCACAGGAAACATGATGGGAGCAGGATTCTAGCATAAGGATACGATCACCTTCTTTTAGTTCCTCTATCCGGGGAGTCCCGGCGAGATAAGCCTTAAAGTTTCCCTTGTGGCGAGCAAGAATGATGCTAAAACTCGTGAGAGGGATCTCTGGGGGGATGATGGCAGCCACTTTCTTGAAGACTTGGCTATCGGCTATTGCCAGACGAGGGCGAATACCCGTTTTTTCTAGAAAAGGGGTAATCTCTTCCGGTTGCAATACGATAGAGGTGCAATGATTGTCGAGTATATCCCGAATCATTTGTACTTGCGGTAGAATCAATCGTCCGGCGGGGGCTTCGGAATCGATCGGGGTGATCAGTAACACGATATCCCCGGGAGAAAGCAAATCACCGATTAAAGATTTCGGGGTATTGTCCTTTTTCCATACACTTTTTAAGGTATTCAGAATTAAATCCGTGTTGTCTTTTCGGGTGGAATAGTCGATTACCGGACAGTTATAGGTCGTCGTCAGTTTCTCCTTTAAAGCGGGAGTCAAGGCGGATTCGTCCCGTTTGTTATGGATCACCAGAAATGGGATTTCCAATTTTTTTAATTGTTCGGCAAGTTGCTGCTCGTGTTCCCCGAAATGGTTATTCGTGACCACAAGTAGAGCCATATCCGCTTGTGATATGGCATTTCTAGTTTTTTCCACCCGCATTTCACCCAAAGCTCCCGTGTCATCGATACCTGCTGTGTCGATAAAAATAACGGAAGCAAAGTCCGGGATTTCATAACTTTTTTTTACTAGATCGGTAGTCGTTCCGGCCACATCCGAAACGATAGCAATATTTTGACCTGTTAAGGCGTTGATTAACGAGCTTTTCCCGCTGTTTCTCCGTCCCAATAATATAATATGCAATTTATTGTCTTTTCCCATAAAGCGAGCTAATTTTAAATTTTAGATTTTAGATTCCAGCCGCACAAGCTGACGCTTTTGGATTTTCAACTTTTTAGTTTTTATCTTTTAATTTTTAACTTTCCTATTATCGATACATTTTCACGTCTTCCCGGGTGATGGTGTTACCACAAAGAATGACTAATCGTTCCACGACGTTACGTAGTTCACGAATATTACCTGTCCATTCGCATTCCTTCAATGCGGCAATAGCATCGGGAGACAGCGTTTTAGGGGCAATGCCCATTTCCGTGCATACTTCCGTCAAGAAGTGATTGGCCAAATCATCAATATCTTCCAAACGTTGGCACAAAGGGGGTACATCAATAATAATCACGCTTAACCGGTGATAGAGGTCTTCTCTGAAATTCCCCTTCTTGATCTCTTCTTTTAAATTCTTGTTCGTGGCGGCAATGACCCGCACGTCTATATTTATATCAGTATCCCCGCCGACACGAGTTATCTTTTGTTCCTGTAAAGCTCTTAGTACTTTTGCTTGGGCATTGAGACTCATATCACCGATCTCGTCTAGGAAGAGCGTTCCCCCGTTGGCGAGTTCGAACTTACCTTTCTTTTGCTTGATGGCCGAGGTGAAAGAACCTTTCTCGTGTCCGAATAACTCGCTCTCGATCAGTTCCGATGGGATGGCAGCACAATTTACCTCGACGAAAGCATTGTCTTTCCGGTGACTTAATTCGTGCAACTGATGGGCGACAAGTTCTTTTCCAGAACCGTTAGGTCCGGTGATTAGGATTCGGGCATCGGAGACTGCTACCTTGTCAATCATGGCTCGTATATGGTTTAAAGCCTCGGAATTCCCGATCATATCGTATTTCTTGCTGACCTTGTTTTTTAGGGTCTTTGTCTCGTGAATTAATAAATGCTTATCTGTTGCGTTCTTTATCGTGATCAGTATACGATTCAGATCCAACGGTTTTTCGATAAAATCATATGCTCCTTTCCGAATGGCCTCGATGGCCGTGTCGATTGTTCCGTGACCGGAAATCATGATTACCGGGGTATCCGCGGAGAATTCCTTGATACGTTCCAGTACTTCGATACCTTCCATTTTGGGCATTTTTATATCACAGAAAACAATGTCGGGTTTTTCAGATTTCACGGAAACGAGTCCTTCCATTCCGTTTTCAGCCAGCACGACTTCGTGTCCCTCGTATTGTAGAATATCCTTCATCGAATTGCGGATACTTCTCTCATCATCAATCACTAATATTTTCGTCATACTACATTCTTTTTGTCTCACCGCAAATTTAGCTAAATAATTTGGAAAAAGAAATGTCAAATGTTGTACGAACTAGGGGAGGCAAGTTGCTAATGTTCCGATAAATTTGTATTTTTGGGGAGTTTAGAGCGAGAAGAATGGTATCTTTTTTGATTCTAACCTCTTAAATTTAAATTCTGAAATGTATGAAACGAATTTTGGTGTTTCTTCTTGTTTTATTTGTCATGTTAGATGTTCAAGGACAACGAAAAAAGGTCGGGTTGGTGCTGAGTGGTGGAGGTGCAAAAGGTGTGGCGCATATCGGTGTGTTGAAGGTGTTGGAGGAAGCCGGGATTCCGATAGATTATATTGCAGGGACAAGTATGGGGTCTCTCGTAGGGGCGTTGTACGCGATCGGGTACGATGCGCATACGATGGATAGTTTGGTGAGAAGACAGAACTGGACGTTTCTGTTGAGTGATAAAGTGTATCGTTATAATCTCCCTTTTTCGGAGAAGGAGGAAACGGAAAAGTATTTGGTTTCCGTACCGATAAAGAATAATCGGGAAATCAAGATTCCATCGGGATTTATCAGTGGGCAAAATATTTACAATTTGTTTTCGGACTTAACGATCGGTTACCATGATTCATTGGATTTTAAGAAATTGCCAATCCCTTTTGCCTGCGTGGCGAGTAATTTGGTGGATGGTCAGGAGGTGATACAGGACTGCGGCGTGTTGCCTTTGGCCATGCGTGCGAGTATGGCGATTCCGGGGGCTTTTGCTCCCGTGCGGAAAGATGGTATGGTATTGGTGGACGGGGGAATCTCGAATAATTTCCCGGTGGATATAGCTAAAGCGATGGGAGCCGATATAATTATCGGGGTAGACGTGCAGGCGGAACTGAAAGATGCTTCCGGGTTGGAATCCGTGACTGGAATTCTTGACCAAATGACCTCTTTTCTCGGAATTCAGAAGTACGAGGAAAATAAAAAGATGGTAAACATCTATATTAAGCCGGATGTTACTCCTTATTCAGCAGCCAGTTTCTCGGCAAGTGCTATCGACACGCTGATCATGCGGGGAGAGGACGTGGCCCGGAGTCAATGGGATGAATTAATGCAGTTGAAGAAGGAGCTGGGACTTGCAGAAAGTTACCAACCGAAAAAAGTATCTGAAGATATAATTATCGAGAATGACACGATCATGGTAGAACACGTCCATTTGTCAGGAATTGATGAACGGGATGAACAATGGTTACGGAAAAAGATACGGATAAAAGATTATAGTCGGATTACGTTGAGCGATCTGCACGAGGCGATTGCTGAATTATACGGGATCGGGGCGTTTTCGAGTGTGAGTTATAAACTTAGCGGTGGTCCGGTGTATGATTTGGAATTGATATTGAAACAAAAATCGATGAGTTCTTTGAACTTGGGATTCCGGTTTGACTCGGAGGAAATGGCTGCTATTTTATTGAACACGACACTTACGCACAAAGAGTTGAGAGGTTCACGGCTTTCCCTAACTGGGCGTTTGAGTATGAATCCTTACGTGAAATTAAACTATTCACTGGGAAATACTTTCCTGCGGCGTTTTGAATTGGAGTATATGTTTAAATATAATAACCTAGATATTTATACCAAGGGAAAGAAAACGGATAACGTGGATTACGGAGTTCATCGGGTAACCTTGGGAGGTTCTGATATTTATTTCCGTAACTTCAAATTGCAGTTGGGCGTGCGTTACGAGTATTACAATTACGAGTCGTTCCTTTTCTCTGACAAAGATCACAATATTTCGGTAAAACCGGAAGGATTCTTTAGTTATTACGGACTGGCTCACTTGGAAACTTTTGATAAACGTTATTACCCGACACGGGGAATGTCATTGAAAGTGGATTACTCTTTGTACACGGATAACCTCATTACCTATAACGACGGGGCTCCGTTCTCGGCCATCGGGTTAGATTTCGAGTCCGTGTTGTCTATCACTCGGCGGGTGAAATTTATTCCGTCTATCTACGGGCGAGTGTTGGTGGGACATAACATTCCCTATCCTTATTTGAATTGTATGGGAGGAGATGTAGCCGGGAGATATGTCGATCAACAGTTGCCTTTCTTGGGCATTCAGCATTTGGAGATATTTGACAATTCGGTGGTAGTGGCAAAAGTTAAGGTGAGATACAATATCGGTCGTAATCATTATATTTCTCTAGCTGGGAATTATGCAAAACAGGAATCTAACTTCTTTGATGTATTCGGAGGTGATGATATTTTTGGGGGAGGAGTAGGATATTCTTATGATAGTATTGTGGGGCCGATTGATTTCATGTTCAGTCTTTCGGATTGGTCAAAGAAACTAGGCTTTTATTTTAACTTGGGATATTATTTTTAGAAAAGTGTATGAAAAAGTTGGGGATTATTATTTGCGGGTTGGTGTTGATGATGGGATGTGAGCGTAATATATACCGTTTCACGGAAGGTAGTGTATATGGTACTGTTTATCATGTGTCATACCAGAGTGAAGTGGACTATACCGTGGAGATCCGGCAGGAGATGGAACGGGTGAATCAGTCCTTGTCGATGTTCAACAAGGAGTCGGTAATTGCCCGATGGAACCGGGGTGAGAGTGAGCGGGTGGATTCACTTTTTGTAACCATGTACGAGAAGGCAAGAGAGGTGTATGAGGCAACGGGAGGTGGATTTGATATAACAGTTGCTCCGCTGGTGAACGCTTGGGGATTCGGTTTTAAAAACGAGAAATTGCCTTCGGATGGGAAGATCGATTCTCTGTTGCAATACGTCGGAATGGATAAGGTGCAATTAGAAGGAGTGCGGTTAGTGAAACTAGTTGAGGGAGTACAGATAGATGCTAGTTCTATCGCCAAAGGATTGGGGGTGGATCTCGTGGCCGAGTTTTTTGATCGGAAAGGAGTACAAAATTACATGATTGAGATTGGTGGTGAAATTCGGGTGAAGGGGGAGAGTAATAAACAGCGTCTGTGGCATATCGGTGTAGACAAGCCGATTGACGATGCGGCGGCGGCAAACCGGGAGTTGCAGCTTGTACTGGCATTGCGGGAAGGAGCGTTGGCTACATCCGGGAATTATCGTCGTTTTTATGTGGTGGATGGAAAAAAATATTCTCATACAATAAACCCTAGGACTGGTTATCCTGTCCAACAAGATATACTAGGAGCTTCTGTATATGCTCCGACTTGTATGGAGGCAGATGCTTACGCAACAGCGTTTATGGTGTTGGGAACGGAAGAAGCCAAAAGAATCGTGAAGGATAATCCTCACCTTGAGGCTTGTTTTATTTATCAAAATAAACAGGGAGAACGTGAGGTTTGGATGTCTGATCGATTGAAAACGTTAGTGTTAGAGGAGTAATTTTATTGGAAAAGAAGCGTGTGATTATTCGTTGTATGATATGGATGCTGGCATGGGTGTTACTCGTGGAAAGTCAAGCAAATGCAAGGCCTTTATCATTCGACGTGCGTGAGAATAACGAGTATGAATTTATAAAGCTACCTGATACACTGAAACAAAATAACGTGGTCTTCTTGCCGGATAGTTTAATCCGGGATACTCTCCAGTACGAGTTTTCCAAGATTAAGGAGGTCGCTTATCGTCGGAAGTGGACGAAAGAGCTGTACAAGATGATCTTCGTGAATCCTCGGAAGATTAATATTGATATTGTCCAAACGGAGAATAGCGAAGATCGTTACAAACCTTACCGGGGAAAGACTATTCGTGATATTTACGTGAAAGTTTTACCTCCTTTTGGAACGAGCGTTAACGACACGACTCCTTTGCAGGACAGTTTGCAATGGCTTTTAAGTGTGGCAAACTCTGTTCATCAGAAATCGGCTGAACGGGTGATAAAGAAACAGTTGACAGTGAGACCGGGGATGACCGTCGACCCTTTCGAGTTAGTACAGAATGAGCAGTTGTTGAAGTCGATGTCGAACGTGGATGATGCGTTGATCGGAATACAGGAAGTACAGAGCGACACGAATCAAGTCGATTTGGTGGTTATTTGTAAGGATGAATTTTCATGGACGGGGGAGGTGTGGAGTAACTTCTTGAATGCGGTCGACTTAGGACTGGAAACAAAAAACTTGTTTAAACTGGGGCATAGTTTGCATTACGAAGCCAGCTTTCGAGGAAGTAAAGATAAAAAATGGGGAAACTTAATCGAGTATAAAGCTAGTAACCTTCTTGGGTCTCACATGGACTTCTATGGGATGTACGAGAATTCCTATAATCAGGATATTTTGCGGGTGGAACTGGATAAAGAGTTTTTGACGTACAAGACGAAATGGGCTGGAGGAGCTGCGTACAGTCGGGTGTATTCCTCGAAAACATTAGTTGATCGGGATATAAATAAGCCCGTGGAGTTATTTAATTACCGGTTGTGGGACTTTTGGGGTGGAACCTCTTTTTATTTGCCGGAAAAGTATAGTTATAACCGAATGTTTTATCTGACGCAAACGGTTGCGGTACCACTGACAAGAAATATACCACTGCCATTGAAGGT
>OHAO01000936.1_pt1 | contig 21419 bp, 19 predicted proteins | sample 1577151 | NCBI WGS metagenome assembly OHAO01 (sample SAMEA3541585, study PRJEB24748) | human gut metagenome | biome: human gut; feature: human-associated habitat; material: faeces | place: China | collected 2012 | reverse complement strand
GTGGTGACCCACGAGATGGGCTTCGCCCGTGAGGTGGCCAGCCGGGTGGTGTTCATGGCCGACGGCCGAATTTTGGAGGAGGGCGCCCCCGCCGACCTCTTTGATCACCCCCAAGACCCCCGCCTGAAGGATTTTCTCAGCAAGGTGCTGTGACGTGCAACCGCCCGCTCCTCTGGTTTGCCAGAGCAGCGGGCGTTTGTCTGGTTCGCCCCCTTTTGCGGAAATTCACTTGTATTCCATTGCCTTTTTATATCCGACAGACGGCTTTCTTTTTTTGTCTCCCACGGGTAACCTTCTGCCGGTAGTGGCTATTACGATTTATGTCTCCGACAGCCCACTTTTCCCAGTAGCCGGAAAAGTGGGCAAAAGAGCCGTTTGAAACCAATGGTTTCTGGACTTCCTTTACACGCAAGAGCCTCGTTTGTTATCAGCCGTAAAGGGAATCGACTTAGCAACAGACCCGCTGCCGCTCCCGCTCTGGCGAAGAGTCGTGTGGGTCTACCGCCGAGAGCGGATTCCACGGTAGAACAGCAGACTCCCTCAATTTTTCAATGCAGCGGCAGCGATAGTAGAAATACGTCAATTCCCTGCTTCGGCAAGTTTTAGGATGAAACTCTTGTACACCAAAAGAGGAAGTCTTGAAACCTTAGGTTTCAAGTGGCGTTCTTTCGTGCCTTTCTTTCGCTATTGAAAGAAAGGCACCCGTCGGAGACACAAAAGAAGAACGCCGCCCGCCAAAGGCAGAACGTATCCCAAACACGTCAAAAGGCCCGTTTCCCTCACAGGAAACGGGCCTTGCAGCAGCTTCTATTCAACTCTTGGTATGGATCTCCTCCCGGCACTTGGGACAGGTAATGACGATGCGTCCCTTCCCGCGGGGGACCCGGCATACCGTCCGGCACTTGGGGCAGGCAATGTACTTGTGCTCCCGATCCCGCATCCGGGTCCGGGTCAGGCCGAAAGCATTCTTCACCGGCCAGCACACCTTGCTCATGAACCACGCATTCTCCGCCCGGCGCTTGGCCAGATTCCGGGAGAACATCCGCCACAGCGCCCACAGCACCATGGCCGTAGACAGGGTGGACAGGATCAGATACGGCACCTGATACCCCTTGATGAACAGACACACCACGTCGATGACAATGGCCGTCCAGATGGTGACCAGTCCCAGCCGATCCCCGCCGTTGCGGCCGTACATGAACCGGGCCATAGCGTTGCCGACCCGTTGGAAGAAACTCATACGCTTGCCTCTTTCCTCTGAAGAGATAACGTCCTCAGAAATTGACGATGCTATTTTAGCCGAAAAGTGAGGAAAGGTAAAGCCCTCTTGTGCAGAATTTACAGATTGGTCATGATTGCCCCGCCTTTCTTCCGCATTTCTTCGGGACAATCCGTTTTCTGCGTTGCAATCAATGACGGAAATTGATATAATAATAGAATATGAGCTATGCACAACGGGGGCCGGCAGAACGCTCCGCCGACCCCCTATCTGAAAAGCGGCAGCCGGACGCTGTGGGTGCGGCTGCGGCGGGGGCGTCCCTCCCGCCCGGCCCTGCGCCGCTTATGGTATCCTATGCCGCAGCGGAGCCAGCGGTTCCGCAGAAAGGACAGTCATCATGATCAAGATCGCCCCCTCCATCCTCTCCGCCGACTTCGCCCATCTGGGCCGTGACATCCAGCGCATCTCCGACGCCGACTATGTCCACGTGGACGTCATGGACGGCCTGTTCGTCCCCAATATCTCCATCGGCATCCCGGTGGTGAAGTGCATCCGCCCGGTGACGGATCTGCCGCTGGACGTCCACCTGATGATCGACCGTCCCGTGCGGTATGTGGAGCAGTTCTGCGATGCAGGCGGCGACCTCATCACCTGCCATGTGGAGGCGGACACGGAGGAGAATATTCACTCCGCTATCGCCAAAATTCACGCCAAGGGCAAGAAGGCCGGTGTGGTGGTAAAGCCCAAAACCCCCGCCTCCGCCGTGCTGCCCTTTATCAATGAGGTGGAGCTGATCCTGGTCATGACCGTGGAGCCGGGCTTCGGCGGCCAGAGGTTCATGGCCGACATGATGCCCAAGGTGCAGGAGATCCGCCGCTATATCGACGCCATGAATCCCACCTGCGAGCTGGAGGTAGACGGCGGCGTGGACCCCGTCACCTGCAAGCTCTGCACCGCCAGTGGCGCCAACGTGCTGGTGGCCGGCTCCTCCGTCTATAAGGCAGAGGACATCCCCGCCCGCATCCGGGAGCTTCGTGGCTGATCCTCTGCATTTACGCAATATCTTCACTGAAAAGGACATTATATTATGGAATATTTCCCTGCGCCCCTTGAAAAACTGGTGGAGCAGTTCGCCCGTCTGCCGGGCATCGGCTCCAAGTCCGCCCAGCGTCTGGCCTTCCATGTGCTGAATCTGCCCATGGAGCAGGCGCAGGAATTTGCCAACGCCATCGTGGAGGCCAAGCAGAAGGTGACCCTCTGTCCCATCTGCCGCAACCTCACCGCCGGCGGTCCCTGCCCCATCTGTGCCAACCCCAAGCGGGACGAAAGTCTGCTGTGCGTGGTGGCGGATCCACGGGATGTCATCGCCATGGAGCGGGCCAGAGAGTTCCATGGCCGCTACCACGTCCTCCATGGCGTTCTGTCCCCCATGAACCATGTGGGTCCCGACGACCTCCAGATCAAGCCGCTGGTAGATCGGGTGGCGCAGGGCGGCATCCGGGAGGTCATCATGGCCACCAACCCTGACACCGAGGGCGAGACCACGGCCCTGTATCTGGCCCGGCTGCTGAAGCCCTTCGGCGTGAAGGTCACCCGTCTGGCCTACGGCATCCCTGTGGGCGGGCATCTGGAGTTTGCCGACGACGCCACTCTCACCCGTGCGCTGGAAGGGCGGCAGGAGCTATGAAACGACTGCTCTGCCTTCTGCTGGCCCTATGCATGGTGCTGTCCCTCACCGCCTGCGGCGGAGAGCAGCCGGAGTCCGTCCAGCTTTTCGCCATGGACACGGTGATGGACCTCACCGCCTACGGTGAAAACGCAGCAGCCGCCCTGACGGATGCCAGCCGGGAGATCAACCGTCTGGAGCGACTCCTGTCCCGCACCATCGACACCAGCGAGATTTCTCAGATCAACACCGGCGGCGCCGTCACCGTCTCCGAGGAAACGACCTCCCTGCTGGCTCAGGCCCAGACCTATACCGCCGCCACCGACGGTGCCTTCGATATCACCATCGCCCCGCTGGTCTCCCTATGGGGCATCACCACCGACAGCCCCCACGTCCCCACCCAGCAGGAGATCGATGCCCTGCTGCCGCTGGTGGGGTCGGAGCATCTGCACCTGTCAGGAGACACCGTCACGCTGGACGACGGCTGCGCCATCGATCTGGGCGGCATCGCCAAGGGCTACGCCTCCGACCGGGTGGCCGCTATCTTCACCCAGCACAACATCACCTCCGGCACCATCAGCCTCGGCGGCAATGTCTACGTCTGCGGCTCCAAGCCCAACGGGCAGCCGTGGGTGGTGGCCATTCAAGACCCCCGCTCCGACGGCTACGCCGTCACCGTGGCCCTGACGGACTCCTTCGCCGTCACCTCCGGCGGCTATCAGCGCTACTACACCGCCCCGGACGGCACGGTCTACCAGCACATTCTGGACCCCAAGACCGGCTATCCCGTGGAGAGTGACCTGCTGTCCGTCTCCATCCTCTGTGACAACGGCACCATGGCCGACGCCTATTCCACCGCTCTCTATGTGATGGGCAGTGCCGGGGCGCAGGCCTTCTGGCGCACCCACGGCGGCTTCGAGATGATCCTCATCACCACCGCCGGACAGGTGCTGTACACCCCCGGTCTTTCCGAAAAAATCACTCCCACGGAGGGCAGCGGCTATGAATACGTATCCATCCACCCCTAAGCTCCGCCCCACCCTCTGGGACGGCGTGGTGGCAGCGCTGGTGGCGGCTCTGGCCATTGTGACGGCTCTGTGCTTCTACGGCCGCCGCACCGGCGCCCCCCAGACCGTCACCATCACCCACCGGGGCGCTCTGGTTCAGACCATCCGCCTCACCGGCCTGACGGGAACAAAAACCGTCACCATCGACGGCGACTATCATCTGGAGATTCAGGTGGACAGCGGCGGTGTCTGCGTTACCCGCAGCGACTGTCCGGGGCAGGACTGCGTCCACACCGGCCGCATCACCCGCTCCGGCCAGAGCATCGTCTGCCTGCCGGAGCAGGTGGTCATCCAACTCACCGGCGGCACATCGGACGCCGACGTGGTGTTGGGATAGGGGGCGGCGCATGAAACATATCTCCACCCGACAGCTGGCTCTGTGCGCCGTGTTGACGGCGCTGGCACTGGGGCTCAGCACGCTGGAAAACCTCTTTCCCGTGACGCTGCTGATCCCCCTGCCCGGCGTGAAGCTGGGCCTTGCCAACATCGTCACCGTGTTCGCCCTGTATCAACTGGGCGCTCTCCCGGCGCTGGCCATCCTCACGGCCCGGTGCCTGCTGGGCGGTCTCTTCGCCGGAAACGCCTCCGCCATGCTCTTTTCCCTGCTGGGGGGCCTCACCGCCATGCTGGTGATGATCCTCCTGCGCCGCCTGAGATGCCTGTCTATCTACGGGGTCTCCATCGGCGGCGCCGCCGGCCATAATCTGGGCCAGATGGCGGCTGCCCTCATCACGCTGGGCAACACCGCCGTACTGGGCTACCTTCCCTTCCTGCTGGGCATCTCCCTGCTGACGGGGACCCTCACGGGCTTCGTCTCCTCTCTGCTGTTCCGGGCCATGGCCCATATCAAACTCTCGACAAAGGAGTAATCGACAATGGATAAAAAAGACGAGATCATCCTCCAGCAGCTGGAGGTCATCCGCACCATGACGGAGCGCAACCTCCGCAGCATGGGCGACGATTTTTGGGGCACTCCCTTCGAGGGGATACTGTCCCCCAAGTCCCCCTCCGCCCCGCCCTCCGGCGGGAAGCCCGCTGGCAGCGCCGACGGCAAAAAGCCCACCCAGCCGTCCGATGGCAAGACCGCCGGCGGTCAGCCTGCCGCCAAGGCCGAGAAAGCAGAGGTGGTGGAGCCCCTGCCCAAGGAGGACATGAAGGACCTGCAGGCGGAGCTGGACAGCTACATCGGCCTTGCCACCGTCAAGGAGGAGGTCCGCAACCTCATCAACATGGCCTCCGTCTACAAGCTTCGCCGCCAGCACGACCTGCCCACCACGGATATGTCCCTGCACATGGTGTTCACCGGCAACCCCGGCACCGGCAAGACCATGATGGCCCGGATGATGGCCCGTATCTACCGGAGTCTGGACATTCTCTCCAAGGGCCAGCTGGTAGAGGTGGACCGCAGCGGTCTGGTGGCCGGGTATGTGGGCCAAACCGCCATCAAGACCCAAAAGGTCATCCAGAAGGCGCTGGGCGGCGTGCTGTTCATCGACGAGGCCTATGCCCTCAACGGTAAGAGCGAGAACGACTTCGGTCAGGAGGCCATCGACACCATCCTCAAGGCCATGGAGGATCACCGGGACGATCTGGTGGTCATCGTGGCGGGCTACACCGATCTGATGGATCGGTTCATCCACTCCAATCCCGGACTGGAATCCCGCTTCAACCGCTTCCTGCTCTTCGAGGACTACACCTCCGATGAGATGCTGGATATCTTCAAGATGCAGTGCAAAAAGGGCTGCTATCAGTTGTCGGACGGCGTGGAGGATCTGGTGCGGGACTACATCACCGAGGAAAACGGCGACCCGGAGACCTTCGGCAACGCCCGTGGCGTGCGGAACATCTTCGAGCACATTCTGGTGGCCCAGAATAACCGTCTGGCCGCCATGGAGACCGTCACCAAGGAGGACCTGATGACCCTCACACAGGATGACGTCCTCCACGCCAGAGGGAAGCTGGACTGACAAAAAATGTCGGAAAGCGTGAAAAACCTCTTGCATCCGGCTCCAAAAGAGCATATACTGTTAAGGTTGATGTAAAACTATACCCACGAAAAGAAAGGGGTTTTTCCTTTGCAGAACGAAAAACTGAGAAACGTAGCCATCATCGCCCACGTGGACCACGGCAAGACCACGCTGGTGGATCAGATGCTCAAGCAGGGTGGCGTGTACCGGGAGAATCAGGAGACGGTGGAGCGTGTCATGGACTCCAACGATCTGGAGCGTGAGCGTGGCATCACCATTCTGGCCAAGAACACCGCCATCCAGTACGGCGACACCAAGATCAACATCGTGGACACGCCGGGCCATGCCGACTTCGGCGGTGAGGTGGAGCGCATCCTGAAAATGGTCAACGGCGTTATCCTGCTGGTGGACGCCGCTGAGGGGCCCATGCCCCAGACCCGCTTTGTGCTGAGCCGTGCGCTGGAGCTGGGCCACCGGGTCATCGTGGTGGTCAACAAGATCGACCGCCCCGACCAGCGCATCCACGAGGTCATCGACGAGGTGCTGGAGCTGCTGCTGGATCTGGACGCCACCCCGGAGCAGCTGGATTCCCCCATGCTGTTCTGCTCGGCCCGTCAGGGCGTGGCCTCCTACTCCCCCGACGTCCCCGGCACGGATCTCAAGCCCCTGTTCGACACCATCCTCAGCTACATCCCCGCCCCGGAGGCGGATCTGGATCAACCCTTCCAGATGCTGGTGTCCTCCATCGACTATAACGAGTTCGTGGGGCGCATCGCCATTGGACGCATCGAGCGTGGTGTGCTGAAGCAGAATCAGGAGATCGCCGTCTGCAACTACCACGACCCCGACGCCCCCGCCAAGAAGGCCAAGGCCGTCTCCATGTACGAGTTCGAGGGACTGGGCAAGAAGCCCATCACCGAGGCCACCGCCGGCAACATCATCGCCCTGTCCGGCATCCCCGATATCACCATCGGTGATACCATCTGCGCCACCTCCTGTGTGGAGCCTCTGCCCTTCGTGAAGATCTCCGCTCCCACCATGGAGATGACCTTCTCCGTCAACGACTCCCCCTATGCCGGGCGTGAGGGCAAGTTCGTCACCTCCCGCCAGCTGCGGGAGCGGCTGTTCCGTGAGACCCTGAAGGATGTCTCCCTGCGGGTCACGGAGCTGGATGGCGCCACCGACGCCTTCAACGTGGCGGGCCGTGGCGAAATGAGTCTGTCCATCCTCATTGAGACCATGCGCCGGGAGGGCTATGAGTTCCAAGTCTCTCCCCCCCGTGTGCTGTACCAGACCATCGACGGCAAGAAATGCGAGCCCATCGAGCGGCTGGTGGTGGATGTCCCCAGCGAGTCCGTGGGTGCCGTCATCGAGAAGCTGGGCGCCCGGAAGGGCGATCTGCTGGAGATGACCCCCGTGGGCAGCCGCATGAAGCTGGAGTTTCTGATCCCCGCCCGCGGCCTGTTCGGTTACCGCAACGAGTTCCTGACGGATACCCGTGGCGAGGGCATCATGGCCTCCGTGTTCGACAGCTACGCCCCCTATAAGGGCGACCTGAACCGGCGCAACACCGGCTCTCTGGTGGCCTTCGAGACCGGCGAGTCCGTCAGCTACGGTCTGTTCAATGCGCAGGACCGTGGCGCCCTGTTCATCGGCCCCGGCGTAAAGGTCTACGAGGGCATGGTGGTGGGTGTCAGTCCCAAGCAGGAGGACATCACCGTCAACGTCTGCAAGAAGAAGCAGATGACCAATATGCGGGCTGCCGGCTCCGACGATGCCCTGCGGCTGGTGCCGCCCCGCCGTCTGAGTCTGGAGCAGTGTCTGGAGTTTCTGGCCGACGACGAGCTGCTGGAGGTCACACCGGAGAATCTCCGTATCCGCAAGACCATCCTCAACCACGAAAAGCGCATGAAGGCCTCCCACGGCGGCAAGAAAAAGTAAACAGCAACAAACAGCGAGGGTCGTCGGCCCTCGCTGTTTGTCATCTGCCCCTTTACGGCTGCACCGCTGCACTCCCCGGCAGCTCCGTGTCATCTCACTTCAACCGGACTGTGCGCTCTGCTGGTGCTGGTGGCCGTGGCGCTGTTCCTGTCCTGCGGCGAAAAGGAGTACGCCTTTCTGGAGAAGGCATATTCTTCTTCTGAAGAAAATTCTTTTAACTCTTTCATCTTATTCGTTCGTTTAGATATGGGCTACACAAGAGGTTACCCCCAAGGCAGAGATGATTGAAGTGGCTACCGTGATAAAGATTTGTAAAATTTGTTTCCAAACTGATTTTTTCATGACTTTTGATTTTAAATAATTGAAAATAAAAATGAGATTATAAAAATAGAGTTGACTTGTGAGTTGCCAGCATTAAACCGGCAACTCTGTGAAGCATAAATATCGTGTTATTTTATATGCTCGGGTCCGGTGTTTGTCCTTTGTCTTCATCCGGATCAGGTACTACAACGTCGTCACCTTCACTTCCTTCACCTTTCTTTACTTGTGTATATTTCATTGCCTTACACATGTCCAGAAGCATGCTTCCCGGATGAAAACGGACACGGGAAATTTTGATACAGGTGGCCGCCTTGAATTTCTCTGCCGTTTCGCTGGCATTACCAGTAACAATCGTTACACGGAAACTCCCCATATCGCCAAGCAGGACGATATTACCCAATGACAACTGATTCTTCATTTCCAACAGAAACTCAGTAATACATCCTTTCAACTCACCGATAGAATAAGAGGAACGCTCTGATACACGACTGATAACTTCGTCTGTATCCACTCTGCGATTGCTACGAGCCATTGCATAAAACTTGGCCGGCTCTTGTGGCTTTAACGGATTTTTACGTTCTACCACGACATACTTCTGTGCCATAAATCTTTCTTTTTTAATTGATTCTTAATTCTTAAATCATATCTCTGTAATCGATTACACCGCAAAGATACCATATTGAGAATGGGTGATGAACGTCAGTGAACGTTATTGAACGGCGGTTATTTTATTTGACTAAATACTTGCTGAGGTATGTAAAAAACACTATCTTTATATCATTAATAACAGAATAAGTAGGATAAAATGGAAGAAGTAAAATTTTATGTGAGATGCTATGATAAGATTGAGTTGGCGAGAATGTATTTCCCGAATTTGAGTAATCCCGTATCTGTAGCAAAGCTCCGTCGTTGGATGCGTAATTGTATGCCCTTAATGGAGGAACTTATGGCAGGAGATTTTCATCCGAAAATGAAAATGTTCAGTGCGCGGGAAGTCAGGCTTATCGTACGTTATTTGGGGGAACCGGACGGATACGTTTTCATGCATGAACATGCGGATGTAAAATGACTGCTCTTTTAAATGAAAACGACCGCTTCTTTTCTTAATAAGGAGCGGTCGTTTTAGTGTAAACATACAGTCGTTTACGTTGAATTGACCGCTCGATTTATATAAGTCAAACGGTCGGTTGAAACAGGTCAGGCAGTCGTATTCTTTTTCATCCAGGCTATGCCGGGCACGTAGTCCTCCAGTTTTGTCATACTCGGGTCATGTCTGAAATAAAGTTCTTTTGTCGTACCGTTGCGGTGTTTGACAATATCTATCACTCCCAGTCCTTCAGTTGGATACGTACTTTTACGGTCTGTGTCACGTCCGGAAAGAGCAGGGCGTGAAAGCATCAATACCAGATCAGCGTCTTGTTCGATAGCTCCGCTTTCCCGCAGGTCGCTCAAACTAGGACGACTGTCAGGACACCCTTCTACATTACGGTTTAATTGGCTGAGTAGTATGACGGGAATATTTAGTTCTTTTGCCAGCATTTTGGCTTTACGGCTGGCTTGGGCTACTTCCTGCTCGCGGTTGCGGTTGTTCCGATCACTTTTCATGTCACATAATTGCAGGTAGTCAATGATGACACCGTCGCATTCACCTTTGCTTTGTAGCAGTTTGGCGGAAGAACGAACGTAATCCATACTCACTGACGGGTTATCATCAATGTGAATAGGTAGACGGGACAACTCAGCTGCTGCTTCGTGCAGTTGCCTCTGTTCACTGGGTGTAAGTTGGCCGCTGCGTACATTGTCGGGGTTGACATTGGTGGTAGCAGCCAGTAACCAGCGGTCACCCAAACGTTCTCCTAGCATCTCGAGACTGAATATAGCTATGTGATAACCGGCAGAAGCAGCGGCACGCGCCAGGTGCAGGGCGAATGACGTTTTACCTACTGCAGGACGGGCAGCAATGACTACCTCGTCACCTGGTTGCCAGCCGCATGTCAGGCGATCAAGATCGGAGAATCCGGTAGGAAGCCCCGTTATACCATTCTTGTTGGAGCTGATGCGCGCTTCTATTTGTTTAATCGTATCATCCATCAGTTGTAACATGGAGCGTAGATGTTCGGTAGTTCCACATTCATTTTCCAGTCGGTCAAGGAGGGTATGAGCGTCTGCCAATGTATCGTCTATATCGGTGGTTTCGTCGGCAGCCAACGCCAGAAGCTTGTGGAATCCCAGAATCGTTTCACGACGGATATATTTCTGTTTAAGAATCCGTGCATGATATTCGAGGTGAGCACTGGAAGCTACACGCCCGCTGATGTGTGCCAGCGTGTAAGGTCCTCCGATGAATTCAAGTTTGCCGCGTCGGGCAAGTTCTTCTTTGACTGTTATGATATCTATTTTCTGTTCGTTGCGATACATACTTTGTAACGTAGCGTAAATCTCCAGATTTTTTTCATTATAAAAAGCTTCCGGTCGTAGTATATCTGCAATCAATGTGATTGCTTTGCTTTCAATCAGGCAACTGCCAAGTATGATTTCCTCAAGTTCGGCATCCTGTGGATTTATAATTTCACTCATTTTCTTTACTAATAATCATATTCATTCAGGAATGCTTTGTCGGATAGATATGTACTAGCCTGCATACAGTACTTTGTATCTGTCAGATTGTCATAATATTCATCAATATTCTTCAAGCTCAGGCTGCGTTCGTGGGGAGACAATTTCTTCCATTCCCGGCGTGCCCGGCCGATATTGGTTTTCGGCTTTTGAGTTACTTCATGATATTTAGCCCAGAATACTTCGAAAGTAACTCCATTTGCTTCTTCGTGGGCATTCTCGCGACGTTTCTGTCCTACAAGCAGATCATAACTGGGGATACGTATGTGAGTGATATACGGATTAATAACTCTTTCTATAATCCCTTCTTCATACATTTTATTGAAGAAATATCGTGTCCGGCTACGTTTCCAACCAAATAATTTCGCCCAATGAGCAATGGATATAACCGATTCGCCCCGCCGACATTCAAAAGTGTAATGTTTCACAGTACATTCTGTTGTGCTGTAATTGACGTGAGTTAGCACGAGGATGAAGGCGTCGAAGTATCCTGTCGCACCTTTTGTCTTTTTCATTTGCTCCTCAAACAATACTTTAGGGAAAAGGAGATATCCCTTCTTTAGCATTTCTGCTGTTGATTTAATCATAAGTTTACTTATTTAATACATATAAAATATTTCAGTCGTCTTGGGAGGTACATTTTAGGACCTCCTTGAGCGACCTTTTTTGATTACTCTCAAACGTCGTGGTAGAAGATAGGGGGAGTATATGGTATTTTATGCTTCGACCTCTCTTTGGCCCACTAATATATATAATAAAAAAAGAATGTATTAAAATACATTATATCTTTTCGACTATTTTGGGTACGGATAAGTACGGATTTTTGTCGATAGATTCCTTCACCAGTAAAGGCATGCCCCACTGCCGGACTAAGGCTAATATCTGTCTCGGAGTCAGTATAGTGGTTTTGGGGGTGAACCCGGCCTCCGTCAATTCGGCCAACAGTGATGCGTGTTCTTTTATGGCCCGGCGCAATGCGTTTACCGCCGAGCAGTCGTACTGATAATTGGGAAAATAGGCTACAGCAATTTCTGTAATGGAGTGGCAGCCTTGCAGCATCCATTCAAAACTTTGTTCTTTCATTTTATTTGTTTTTAATTAATGATGCGGCAAAGTTAGTCAGGAAAATTGGGGAGGGAAAAACCGGGGGTAAAGGGTGAGAAAACATTTAATGAACTGGATTTAGGCAACAGATAGTGAGTTTGAAATACAAGCTGAAAAAACAATATTACATTATTTGATGTTACAGTTTCATTGATAAGATATAGTGGTACAAAGAAGTCTAATACAAACTGAATATTATTTTTTGATTACTAGATTGTGCAGAAATTTCGTGAGAATATGCATATTGTTCCAGTGAATGAAGTTGCGCATTTGTATGTCATTGAGAAAGTTAAACTTCGTAAGAAAGGTACTCCAGTCGATGATTTTGATTTATTGATTGCTGTAACCGCAATACAACGAAACTGTATCTTGGTAACGGAAAATATTCGCCATATGAATAGATTTGAAAACTTGAAAATAGAAAATTGGGTGAAGCGATAACAATATAATTAAGGCATTTCCAGTTCCCCCATCTCCCTTTTGAAATACCCCAGTATCGTCGCCGGTGAAAGTAGTCGGTGTCCAGCAGTTTTAGAACGACTTTCGAAGCAATAGCGGGCGTTAAGGATAAGGCAGAAACGGACGTAACAGAGAGGATTGGTCAGACGATGCTTCAAGTAATCATAAAAGTGGGAAATACGGGTGAAGAAGGTGGAAACATCTTGACGTTTGATGAAATTGAGAGGTTTGTTTTTCAGACGGGAAGGTTTTATTTTTTGTAAAGTATATTCCAGCTGTTTGATATCAGTACGGTTTCTTTCCATGCTTTCTTTCAGTTTTTTTGCACGCTCTTGCTGGCGGACAAGACGCTGTTTGTTTTCGGTGATTTTAGCTTTTATGTCTTCTTCGGTCATCTTCATGCCATAATTCTTCCGGCTCATTGTATTTTTGTTTTAGTGGTTATTGTTATTTGTAATTCATTCGATTACACCCTTTCAGGACTTAAACAGAGATACACGTTATTTACGTAGGGCGATGCCCTACGCTATGTAGTTTAAGCCTTTCAGGCTTGATTTGTCGATCTCAAACACATGGTCTGTTTACCGCAGATACATGGTCTGCTGATACTAAACAGACCATGTGTTTTGTATGAACAGATGATCTGTTTAGCTAAGCAGGGATGTCTCAAAATAAAGATCAGAACACAAATTACGCGAATAACAAATCAGGATTCTATTCATGTATGATTGGAATTCTTGTTACGGCTTTTCTTGAATGCAACGAAGGGGAAGAGCTTCATGCTCATAACCACTTGCATCTAAGTCTTGATTATTCGTTGTAATTCTATAGTGGCTGATGTCTATTCCGTTCTGCTTATATGCTCCTGTGCCTGTCCAATAATAGACAAATTCTCCAATTCCTCTGTAATTCTGTCCTTGATAATACCCTGACAGTGCAACCCAAGTAGTGTTTTTGTTATTATCAAAAAGAAAGAGGAAGCCTTTGTCGGTAGTATATGAGGTTTTATTCATTATGGCAGGATTATTTCCTGTTTTTGTATTACCTCCAGCACAAAAAATATAATATTCAGAAGCCTGAGCTACACGCCATCCGGCAGGACATGGATCGTATATGCCTTTGGTAGTACCCCATACTCTAAAATAGGCGTAGCTGTTTGCCTTTCTTTCTGTATCATTCAACCAATACACTTGGTTATTAGCATTTTTATGTTTATAAATATCCAGTGGATTCTGAATTGCTGTCCGATAACTGACAGGACCATTCCTATTATTAATCGAAAACTCCTTAAATGAGATTCCATCCGGCTTGTACAAACTCAAGATACCTGCGAGAGGGGCAGTGAGCGTAGTTGAGGGCAATGGAATGCTTGTGATGTCACGATTCGAGTAACTACCTGGAAACGGCTCTTTACGCCCCCATTCGTAGAAGAAACCATGTGTCCGGAAGCGCTCTTCTGCAGAGGGGGGAACTTTTGTATATCCTGCCATGGCACCCAGGTTACGGTCCATCATAGGAAGCTGAGGTTGCGAAACTTGAAACGTAAATTTCAACTTCCGTTTGTTCTCAGGTTCCAGTACGGTGGCATCTCCTGTGGCATCCGGCTGATAGTCCGTCACCCAGACGTGCCAGCTCCATAAAATTTTACCGTCAGCACCATAGGCAGCTATCAATCCGCTTCCACCCGTGGTACCTGCGGATACACGGCAATAGATGCGGCATTGGCCCTTATCGGTAGCAGGGGCTGCATTTAAATCCCTCCCCGACTCTACAGGTTGTATATCCACAATGTTACTATGATCCGTTTCCGAATTGGCATAGCCCATTACAGGTTCACCAATATCTCCTTGTTCCTTAGTCTGCCAGATTAGTTTCACATAGCTGATTCCTTTGGCCGTATTGTCGCACCAGCCTTTCAGCACATCGTTGGTTTTAGTCGCTCCATCCACTTCGTATGTAAACGGGTCGAAGCAGAAGCTACCACCCGGCTCCACCATGAAACAGTTGGCAGTAGATACAAAGGAATTGTTGTTTTCGGATGCCGGTATGCCGTTCTGGTATTCCACGCGGTCATCGGTCTGTATTATGTCTTCGGTATGGTTCTTGAAGGCGATGTGATAGGTATAGTTTGTATTGTCATGCACATTGAAATCGCTGGTTGCATTGGCGCCCAGATAGACGCGGTAAGTAAGTTTCTTTCTGGGATCATTCTTATTCACCGCCACAAAGCGGAGGAAGGCACTGCCTACGGGGGCTATTTTCCTCCCTCTATGGGTGGGTTGCATGATGTTGACTGTTCCCCTTATATTGCGTGGCATCCAACTGGAGATTCTCTTATTCGCAAAGTCCGCGTCTGTGGCTATATAGGTGGAAAATTGTGCCAGAACGCTGGGATAGGTAGTTTCGGTTTCCGATGGATATACGATGTAATCGGTAGGATAATTCTGTAGGGAGACTTGTTGTAATTCGTACCCTGTAACATTGTAATCCCATGTCACGTTCAGTCGGGCTGCCAACCGCCGGAGGCGAAGACGGACATCTGCGCCGGTGGTGCTCTGAATGGTGCCTGTACCTGAGGCGTCTGCATCTCTTTTGATGACCCTTACATGTTTCAGGTGAAGCAGGTAAGGCATATTGCTTATTTGGTCTGCCGTTGCGATGCCGCTTATCACGGATTGGGGAACTTCGAAGGTAGTCCAGTCAGTTGTGGCAAGATCACTCGTATTTGCACCTCTGGCAAAGATGATCAGTTCGCACTCATCGGTACCGGTAACATTTAATTTCAGAGTGGCTCTCTTACCCGGAGCAATATCGGTATAGACATTGGAAGTGATGGAGCCATTCTTCATTTTCTGCAAAACTTGTATTCTGCCCAGTGTGGATGTTTTTGCTGTCATCAGCGGGTCGTTTATTCCTCCGGTACGGGTTTCGGCGGCGGGGATCAGTTGCACGTCCATGGCACTGCCATTATCCGTGGCCCGGGTCGGGGTGTTGTCGGCAGACAGGGCGTAGCCGTCTTCGGAGTCTTCCAGTTCGATGGGGAGTTCTACCAATACTTCATCGTCCGAACCGGGGACGGGTTGGGTAGCGATGGTTAAATCGTCTTTGCAAGAAAGGAACACGCTGCTTGCCAGTATGGGAAGCAGAAGGTGTAAGGGGTTGATTTTTATAAAATGTATCATATTGGTTGGTTGTTTTTTTATTTCACCTTTTCAAGCTATTCTCCGAACACAATATCATCTTTATGTGTCACGTCGTCCGGATCGGCGATTGTGAATACGTTTCCGTCCGTTATTGTCACTCGGGCGTCGGCACTGTTGGCGCCTTTCAGGTCCAGTGTCAGGGTATAGTGCTTCCCTCGTTCGATGTCATAGTTACGTATCATGTCGGCACCGGGGTAGAAACGATATTCTACGCTGATAGGGTTGGCAGCATTCTCAGGGGTGTTATTAGGATAATAGTTGTACGTGCCGGTCAGGACGATACAGGTGCAATAATCCAAGTTCCGGGCACTGCCGCTCTGCGTCGGGCCATTGTCCGGCTGGTTTTTCTCCTTGGCAGTGGTAGATGTGCCGTTGCCACGCAGGTTCTCGGGCATGAAGAAGGAATAGGTGGTTTGCCCTGCATTGACGGTGAGGTCAACATTCATAAATGCATCTGTCGGGCTGTTTCCAGTTGCTGGAAAAGGATAGATACGGGTAGGTATATTTTCTACCCGCAATGCTGTGATACTGACTCCTGTACCAGCCGTGTAGTTCACAGTGACTTTAGCGTAGGCGCGTTTCAGGCGGGCAAAGATGGCTACCGGTTTGGCATCACCACTGCCTGTACCTGTTTTTTCGGTATAGGCGACAGGACCGTAAGCCAGGATACCGGGTTCTTCGGTCCCTGTAACGTCACTTTCCGGGAATGTGAAATAGGCGGTGGGAAGAACTGCTTCTTTGGCTGTTTCGCTGATGTCGGTACCGTCGCCCGAAGATGTGGAATGGAGTTCTTTGGCATTGGCTATAATGTAGAATTTGCTGGTTCGGTTCCAGAAAGTTGTAGTGCTTGTATTGATGGTGATAAGACCACCATCTGTCTGGGTAAACCAATCGGTAGTTGTACCGGTAGTTTCTTTCGAATAGGTTTTCCGTATGTTGTAAGTATCCTCATCGGGCGCTGTTTGGTCAAATTGCATTACACGTACTTTCTTTATTTCAATCCCATTCCGTGTCGGGTTACCGGTCGTTGCCTTTCCTTCTCCGGCACGGGTGACTACTACGGTGAGTTGCTTGGGGAGCTCCATTTGCAACGATAGCGGCAGGCGGTCAGCCTGTTCCGCATCAGGCAGGTTGGTATCGGTAGTACAGGCACTAAACAGCAGTAGGGACAGACAGCAGACCGTCCAATGCAGGCGACAGCTTTTGCGATGCCGCCGGAAGTTTCTTTCGTTATTTTTATCCATAGGTTGTAAGGAGTAATTTTATTCGGTTTGTTCTAATTCAATCATCCGCTCCTACGTCATCCGAAGGCAGATTCACGGGCGAATAACTTGTCACATCCAAAGTCAGGTCAGAAGGAACCAACTCGCCGTAATAAGTCAGCGTGAATACAAAACAGTACGATTTGGCGGCAAGCAATGCTTTGTCCAGTGCGACGGGAGAAGATAATTTAAAATCTCCTGAGAGCTGACTTCCCGAGGAACTTGTTTTATAGGCAATCGTCATGGTCACGTCAAATTCCAACGGAACGTCATCATTCAGCGGAAAGAGGTAAACATCGGAAGAAGAGAGGGTGGCTGCTCCTGTCGAACTGTCTATACCGGACAAAGCGCCACTCGCGATCAAATCTACCGAATTGTTCCTCTCGCCGGTGGTAGACAGTGTCCCCTTCTGCCAGTTGTAACCGGCAGTGCCATACAGGGGTTTCATAGTGATTTTCAGAGCACTGACTCCAAGTACAATTACCGGTTGGTTCCGGGGGATATCCAGCCGTGCCTTTACGCGCGAGCAGAGGTGGCTGAAGACGGCGCCGTCCATCGGGATGGTCAGCGTCACTTGTCCGTCCTGATCCGATTGTATCTGCACATCCTTCATGGAGGTGGCAATCACGTCTTTGGAAGTGACATCGGCGAGGGTACTGCCTGTGATTGTTTCAGTATCACCCGTTGCCCCCGGATATACCGTAGATGAATTGTACGACAGAAAATAAAGGTCATATATTCCACGAGTCAGTTGGAGTACGGCATCGGTAACACTCGTATAGGCATTTGCCGTTTTACCGCCGGACTCTACTTTATACACTCCGGCATCGGCAAAGATGGTAGCAGTAAGTTCGCCCTTATCATTGTACGTTTTCTTGTAGGCACGTATACTGAACAGAGTTCCGTCTGCCAGATTCTCAAGGGGCACGTTAGCATTGGCACGGGTATCGGTGGCATCATCCATCCGTATCCCCGCTCCATTAAGGTCAAAGCTGACGGTCAATTTTCCGGATTCATCAGTCTCCGGCAGCATGGCAAGGTTATCTCCCACTCCGCAAGCTGTAAACAGGGTTGGAAGAAAACAGAAGATCAAATAATGTTGTATGGTTTTCATCATTCGTATATTGGCTTTATATATAAAAAATCCGTGTAATCCGCGCCTGAATCTCATGAAATCGGTATATCCGTTTCCGTATACCCCTCCCATTGGTACTGTTTCATGCCGGAGATAATGGCATTCATACCATTCAGTACCAACGTAAATACAAAATGATTGCCTGCTGCCCAGTGAGAGGTCATTTTAATCTGTTGGGTCAGGTAAGTCTGTTCCTGTTTGTTGCTCACAACAGTCAGCTGGAAAGAGAGATAATCCACATTGGGCGCGGGGGCTACCAGGCAAAAAGGGAAAACAGTGCTCTTGGGATTTCCTAAATTTATGGTGTTGGTTTGAGCGGGAAGCGCCATACCACCGTCACTTGCAGCCAATGTGATGAGATCCGTACCAACTAATCCCTGCAGGTTTCCCGAACTCAATAGCATCGTCTTTCCCGAACCCACTTGCAGGGTATTGGCGTTGGCAATAATCTGAAGTTTGGTTAACTTTATCTCTTCTGTCATTACCGCTAATTTGTAGACTTTGAACGTCAGTTTTGCCAAGGCATGCTTTAAAGTGAATGAGACGCCGGAAGAGCTATTGATATTCGTTGTTGCAGCTACTGACGGATAGAGGTAATCTTTTTGAGTGGTGGAAGAGAAATCATCTTGCGCAACTACATTGATGCCCGAAAGATAGCTTCCACCGGCAGCTTGATAGACCGGAACGAGACCGGAAGGGTAATAGGCATATATTTTGCAACTATTGCCATTGGTGGGCAGGCGCAGCAGCTTGCTACCGTCCATAGAGGTGACGTTCCAACAACTGTTATTATATTGGTAGACAGATGCATTGCTGCCACCATGCAGAGGGATGTATTCTGTATTGTCACTATTCACTGCATAGACACCGATCTGGCAACCGTTGGTTTGTATGCCAGTATTATCCATGATACCGCGGGTGTTTTTTTCATCATCCATTCCAACGGAGGCAATGCGAAGCACGTCCGGGGCATCCGAGGGTTGCGGAAGTAGCTCTGCATTTTCGCTCGTGCATGCCGCCGTCAGCAGAAGCAGAAGAGAAAGGGGAAATTGTTTCTTTTTCATATTTATATCTTGAAAAGGGTGTAGATTCTGTTTGCAATTTGGTTTGAGGCATCAGATTAAGTAGCCGGGATGCCTCCACCGCCTATATCGGTACCGTTTCCAAAGTCTTCCACTGTTACGCTGCCATCTATTTCCAGACGGTCATCGATAACGAGGATGGTATAACCCAGCACTTTACCCGGTAGCCAAAGAGGACTGGCGGAGGGGCTTATCGTGGTGGTCAGTGCAGTAGTGTTTCCACTGTTCGGACCGGAAGTTTTGGTTATCGTGTAGGTAAGACTGAATTTGACCTGTGTCGACGGATCGCCTACGGGGAGCAGAAAGAAAGTGGCAAGGGTTTGGGCATCGGCGGAGGTTCCTAAAGAAATGGTTTTACTTCCGCCCAATTTATCATCAGCAGTGAAGATTGTCAGCTTGCTGGTAGAGGTATCCGGTGTCCAAATAAAAGTGCCCGACGCAGAAGCGGGTACAGAAGCTGAGTTGAAGGTCAGCGTTCCCGTGCCGGGCATGGTGACAGTGGCGGCTGACAGGGTGATATTGCTGATATTGGCGGGAGCTCCGTTCTTTGCTTTGAAGGTTACTTGTGTCAGGGCGTGCTTCATGGGGAGGGACACCTTTTTCGTGGCATTCGTGCAATTTAAGGTGCCGGCTAGCAGGAGATCGAGCTTATCGCTTTCTTGGGCGGGCAAGGTATAAGTGAACTTCGGATTGGAGGTGGAAGCGGCTGAAACGGAGATATACCCTTTGGTCTTTACCTCCTCGGGAGCATAGGCGAAGAAGCTGATTTTATCAGCCGGATTGACGGGCCAGTATTTCAGGGGGGAATAGGTCCATGAACCGTCTGCCACTTTCGTCAAAAGCTGGTCGTACATATAGTCGAAGGAATACGAAGAAGAGGGCCCCCAGTCTGCCGTACCGGTGTAGGAGGCGAAAAGGCGTACCTTGTCGATTGTAGTCAAGACTGTGCCTCGTGTTTGCGGCGATTCCGCAGAGGCGACGTCGGAAGAGAAGCCGATAGGGAGAGATACGGATGGCTCGTCATTAACAGAGGAGGTGCGGTCGCTACATGCACAAAGGCAGAGCGTCCACACTCCTACTATCCATATTTTTGATTTTGCATTCATAATGTTTCGTTTCGGGGGCACGCAGGTGGGCAGGCGGGAAACGAAACATTAGGATGGATTACATTACATTCAGCCAGCGACTGATATTGCGTTCTTCTGCGCTGAACTCCACGCCCAGCTTTATCACTTCGCGTCCGTCGGCCTGATAAGGAATCAGATAACCTTTGTCCTCAATCTGTTGCAGGGCTTCTTCCGCCGTGCCGTTCAGTTTGAACTCGAAGACGTAGATATATTTAGGAGTTTTCACTATGGCATCCGCACGACCTTTCGCGCTTTTCACCTCAGCTTGGGTGAACTGCCCCATCAGCTTGAAGACGAGATAGAACACCACTTGGTAATGACGTTCGGTCTTCGCGTTCAGCTCGTAAGGGAAATCGGCAAAGAAAGCTTGCAGGCGGGTGAGGAAGGCGTCATAATCGCCACTCTCCAACTCTTCCACAAATCTGCCTATATAAAAGCCCTGGTCATCATTATTCACTCCGGTATAAAACGGTACGAGAAAACTCATAAAGCCATAACGGACCTCATCATTGGGAAATTCCAACAGATAATTCTGAAAGCGTTCATTATATCCTTTAATAGTGAGATAGCCACTCTGATAAATCAACGGAATCGGATTATTAGCATCTACCCTATATTCCATAAACGAAGAAGCATTGGCTTCTACCCCATCAATCAACGTACGCAAATCATACTCACTCTTTTTAAGCAGTTCGACTAAAAAAGTAGGAGTACCGGTTTGGAACCAATAATTACTAAACTTATACCCGTCAAAAACGTTAAGCACACTGAATGGATTGAATACTCCTTCCGCAAACTCACAAAAATGATAACCGTCATATAAAGCCGTCATCTTGTTCAATGTTTCTTCATAAGTCAGTTCATTCGTTTCTGCCAATCGATTCAGTTCAGGAATAAAAGTATCCTCCAATTCTTGTCGTGTAATACCACAAATCGTGGCATACTGCGGCTTCATACTGATATCATTCAGTTGATTCAAATCACTGAACACACTGACTTGCGCAAACTTAGTCACACCGGTAAGGAAAACAAAACGAAGATAACGGTCTGAACTTTTCAGCACACCATAGAACGCCTTCAATGTCTTACGATAGTCATCAAGTAAAGCACCATCATCCAACGCCTGTAACAAAGGCTTATCATATTCATCAACCAAGACTACGACTCCACGATCAGCCTGTTCACTGGCACGACGAATTACACCTGCAAAACGTCCCGAAAGAGTTTCCTCATCCTCTCCTTTTCCATAT
>OHAO01000917.1_pt1 | contig 21635 bp, 19 predicted proteins | sample 1577151 | NCBI WGS metagenome assembly OHAO01 (sample SAMEA3541585, study PRJEB24748) | human gut metagenome | biome: human gut; feature: human-associated habitat; material: faeces | place: China | collected 2012 | reverse complement strand
CTTAATAATATATATTATGAAGAAATGTTGCTGGTTGTTCGCCTGACTTTGGAAAAAATGCCTGAACGGCGAAGGTTAATATTCGAGCTGAGTCGTTTTAAGGGATTAAGTTATAAAGAAATCGCAGAAAAGCTGAATGTTTCCATCCGTACGGTAGAGCACCAGGTGTATTTAGCACTGATAGAACTAAAAAAAGTGCTTCTGTTAAAGCTGTGGAAAAAGATAATAATCCTAAAAAAACTAAAAATAAATCTACGTCAGATGTTGCTAAAAAAGGTTCTTCCTCAAAGGAAACTAAAATTACTAAAAAAGCTACTGATAAAAAAAATTCTGCCAGAAGGTCTTCTACCACTTCTAAAACCACTAGAAAGAAAAAAGATACTACTAAACCTGATATAATAGAATATTATGATTTACCTTTTAGATATAATCAAACTACTGTAAAGATTCTTGCCCAAACACCAACAAATCTTTTTATATATTGGGATATTTCTGATGCAGATAAAAACAAGCTTATTGATACTTATGGAAATTATTTTTTCGAGAACACTAAACCTGTTTTAATTATTACAAATGAAACTATGAATTATACTTTTGAAATTGATATAAATGATTTTGCAAATAGTTGGTATTTGCATGTAAAAAATAGTAATTGTAAATATAAGGTTGAACTTGGGAGACGACCTATAACCCACGAAATTGTAATTCCTAATAATTATGTATATATTAGTTCTTCTAACGCTATGGATGCTCCAAATGACCATATATTATTTGATAAATTACAGCAAAATGTATTTTTTAAGAATGTTAAAACCAACGTTGTTACTGAGAAAAACATTTTGACTATATCTCACTTAATAAATATGGGAAAATTATATAATATATATGAGTTATATAAGAAAATGTATAAAGATGAATTTAATTGTGATGATTTTGGTACAAACCTATCTTCTTCACAAAGTTCAAGTAGTTTTATTTAATATACAAGGAGATTTACTATGATACAAAATAAAGGATATGTAAGCTTTGTATTACATGCACACTTACCATTTATACATCATCCAGAAAGCGAAGATTATTTAGAAGAACAGTGGTTATATGAAGCAATATCTGAAACGTATATTCCACTTCTTACTAATTTTAAAAAATTGGAGGAGGAAAAGGTTGACTTTAGAGTTACTATGTCGCTTACTCCCCCTCTTCTTAATATGTTTGACAATAAGTTATTGCAAAAAAGATATATAAAATATTTAAAAAAGCATATTGAATTAGCTGAAAAAGAAATTGTAAGGACTAAATTTGACCATAGACTAAATAGCTTAGCTCAATATTATTATGATAGATATTCTAGTGATTTGCATATTTACCAAGATATATACAAGTGTAATTTGATTGATGCTTTTAAGCATTTTCAGGATATAGGTGTACTAGAAATTATCACATGTGGTGCTACACATGGTTATTTTCCTATATTATATTTGCAAGAGCAAACTGTTAAGGCTCAAATAGCTGTGGGTGTACAAACATACGAAAAATACTTTGGCAAAAAGCCAAATGGAATTTGGTTACCTGAATGTGGATATATTCCTGAAGCAGATAAATACTTAAAGGAATTTGGAATTAAATATATAATTACAGAAACTCATGGTATTTTATATGCTAACCCAACTCCTTTATATGGTACATTTGCACCTATTGTTTCTCCTGATGGAATTATTGCTTTTGGTAGAGATATAGAATCTTCTAGGCAAGTATGGAGCTCTATTAATGGATATCCTGGTGATTTTAATTACAGAGAATTTTATAGAGATATTGGCTATGATGCCGACTATGACTATATTAAACCATATATAGCATCTAATGGTGCAAGAGTTCATACTGGCATTAAGTATCACAGAATAACCGGAAAAGATGGCGGAGAAAAAGATTTATACAATGTTCAATGGGCAAAAGATTCGGCAGAAAGGCAAGCTGGTCACTTTTTGGATTCTAGAACTAAACAAATACAAAATCTTGCCCCTCTAACAGCTAATCCTCCTATTGTTCTATGTCCTTATGATGCTGAGCTTTATGGACATTGGTGGTATGAAGGACCATATTGGTTATATATATTGTTTAAAAAAGTGTATTATGATCAATGCAATTTCAAATTAATTACTCCAAGTGAATATATTGAAAAATATCCTATAATGCAAATATCTACTCCTTGCCGTTCAAGTTGGGGAGCTAATGGTTATAGTGAAGTTTGGTTAAATCAAACTAATGATTATGTACATAGGCATTTACACACTGCTGGAGAAAGAATGATTGAATTAGCTCACATGTTTCCAAATGAAAAAAACAAATTAAAAAAATCTGCTTTGAATCAGTGTGCTCGTGAACTTTTACTCGCTCAAAGCAGTGATTGGCTATTTATTATAACAAATGGTACTATGGTTGATTATGCCAAAAAAAGAATTAAAGACCATATTGGTCGTTTTACTAAATTATATTATCAGTTAAAAGATGATAATATCGATGTACAATTTTTAAAAACAATTTCAAAACAAGACTGTATTTTTCCAGAAATTGATTATATGCTTTATTTTTAATTATTTTGTTGCATTTAATATATTATACAACTAAAACACTGAAACATAATCTTTGAAAATGTTCATAGAGAAATTTTAGAAATTCTGCGTATATTTTATGAAAAATTGAGTAAAATATTGACATTTGAAAAAAAATAGTTTAAAATAATATATGCATTTGAAAAGTGCATATGGTGGATGTAGCTCAGTTGGTTAGAGCGCTAGTTTGTGGCACTAGAGGCCGTGGGTTCGAGTCCCATCTTCCACCCCATTATATATTGGGCTGTAGCCAAGCGGTAAGGCACCAGACTTTGACTCTGGCATGCGCTAGTTCGAATCTAGCCAGCCCAACCAAATAAAAAAACAAACTTTTACATCTTTTAATTAAGACTGTAATGGTTTGTTTTTTTTATAAGAAGACTAAAAAATAGTAAGTTTTAGGTATTAATTTGGCGCAAACAATGTTGTAGGGGCGATTTTAATCGCCCCTACAACATTCGTTATAAACATTTCCATGCAACTTACAATTTAGATGATAAGTTTAGTACATTCCTTCCATTCCTGCTGGTTCATTATGTCCACAACTACATTCTTTCTCTTCCTTTTTATCTGTTACTATACTTTCTGTTGTTAATATCATAGATGCAACTGAAACTGCATTTTGAAGTGCACTACGAGATACTTTTGTTGGGTCTACTATTCCCTCTTTTTTCATATCTACATATTTTTCTGTTGCTGCATTAAATCCTATTCCTGCTTCTTTTTTCTTTACTTCATTTACAACTATTGCAGGCTCTAGTCCAGCATTTATACTTATTTGTCTTATTGGTTCTTCTAAGGCTCTTAGTATTATTTTTCCGCCTATTCTTTCATCTGCTTCTAATTCTGCAACTGCTTTTTCAACTTTTGGTATTACATTTATATATGCTGTTCCGCCACCCGCTACAATTCCTTCTTCTACTGCTGCCTTTGTTGCAGATAGTGCATCTTCTATTCTTAGTTTTTTCTCTTTCATTTCTATTTCAGTTGCTGCTCCAACACCAATAACTGCAACTCCACCTGCTATTTTGGCTAATCTTTCTTGAAGATTTTCTTTTTCAAATTCGCTTTTTTCTTCACTTAATTGTGCTCTTATTTGTGCTACTCTGTCTGCGATTTGTTGTTTGTCCCCCATGCCATCAACTATTATTGTATTCTCTTTTTGCACCTTAATTTGTTTTGCTCTACCTAATTGCTCTATTTGGGTATCTTTTAGTTCTAATCCCAAGTCTGATGTTATAACTTCTCCTCCAGTTAATGTTGCAATATCTTGTAGCATTGCTTTTCTCTTATCGCCATATCCAGGGGCTTTTACTGCTACTACGTTTAGCACTCCTCTTAATTTGTTTAAAATTAATGTAGATAAAGCTTCTCCTTCTATGTCATCACATATTATTACTAATTTTCCAGATTGTTGCATTAATGCTTCTAATAGTGGTAATATTTCTTGAATATTGCTTATTTTTTTATCTGTTATTAATATATATGGATTATCTATAATTGCTTCCATTTTTTCTGTATCTGTTACCATATATGGAGATACATATCCTTTATCAAATTGCATTCCCTCTACTACATTTAGTTCTGTATTTGATGTTTTAGATTCTTCTATTGTAATAACTCCATCTTTAGAAACCTTTTCCATTGCCTCTGAAATAAGTTCTCCAATTTCTCTATTATTAGCTGATATGCTAGCAACTCTTGCTATGTCTTCTTTTCCATTAACTTCTGAGCTAATTTCTTTTAATCCTTCTACTGCAACTTTTACTGCTTTATCCATTCCTCTTTTAATAGCCATTGGATCTCCACCAGCTGCAACATTTTTTACTCCTTCTCTTATCATGCTTTGTGCTAATACCATAGCAGTTGTTGTTCCATCTCCTGCTACATCATTTGTTTTAATAGAAACTTCTTTTACAAGTCCAGCACCCATATTTTCGAATGGATCATCTAGTTCTATTTCTTTTGCTATTGTTACACCATCATTTGTAATTAATGGAGCACCAAACTTTTTATCTAACACTACATTTCTACCTTTTGGTCCTAGTGTTACTTTTACTGTATCTGCAATCTTGTTAACACCACTTAATAAACTTTTTCTAGCATCTTCACCAAATTTAATTTCCTTTGCCATTTTGATTACCTCCTAATTTATTAATAAATTTTATTATTCTACTATAGCTAATATATCTGCTTGTTTTACAATTATTAGTTCTTCTCCTTCGTATTTTATTGTTGTTCCTGCATAACTGTTTATAACAACTTTATCTCCTTTTTTTACATACATTTCTTTTTTCTTTCCATCTTCTTCTTCTCCTGGTCCTACCTCCAATACTGTTGCAATTTGTGATTTTTCTTGTGCGTTTCCTGCTAATATTATTCCACTTTTAGTTGTTTCTTCTTTTTCTAGCATTTTAATTACAACTCTGTCTCCTAATGGTTTTAACATTGATATTACCTCCTTAAAAATACTTATTTAAATAATATGCTAACTTGTATTTTATAATGCATAATTGCTATTGTATTAGTATTTTATATCTAGTAGCAAATTAGCAGTCTCTTTTCAAGACTGCTAATAATTTATACCCTTTTTATAAAATTGTCAATAGTTTATTTTAAAATTCACATAACTTTCACAAAATTAATTAAGCATTAATTGTGGATCTAAATATTCGTCATCTTTTAAAATTTCAAAATGCAAATGTGGGTCATCTAAAACTTCAAATGTGCTTGTTGTCCCAACTGTTCCAATAGTTTGTCCTTCGCTTACTTCTTCACCTACTACTACAAATTCTGTAGACAATAAGTTTGCATATACTGTTTTGTATCCACCTGTATGTTCTATTACAATTGTAAGACCATATCGTGGATCATTTTTTATATATTTTACTATACCTTTTGATGATGCTTTTACTACTGTTGTCTTGTCAGCTTTTATATCTATTCCATAATGTGTAATCCATTCTCCTAAAGTACTAGAATATACTAAATTACTTTTTGCAAATTCCTGTATTATTTCTCCTTCTACAGGCTTTACAAATTTTGGCGTTGTTGCTTGACTTTCTTCTGGCTTTGTATTTGTTTCTACTATTTCTTCCGGTTTATTTACTTCTGCTTGTTGTTTTGCTTCTTCCTTTCGCTCCTCTTGAACTTTTTCTTCTATCTCACTTGTATTTACAGCTACCTTTTTTTGCTCCTCTTCCTTTATAGGCTCTTCTTTGATCATTTCTTGCTCTGCATTTTCACTAACTTTTTCTGAATTATATTCTTTTACTACATTTGCGTCAAATTTACTAAGTTGTGTTTCTTCTTGTTTATTATATATAAAAGATGTAATAATAAATGCAATTAGCAATACCGAAAATATACTGCACGTTATAAATAACATTTTCTTTATATTTGCTTCTCTCATCTTTTTTTCCTCCTTGATATTGTTTTTATAATTATTTACATTATTGAGAAAAATATACAAAAAATGTTACATATTTTTTATTTCGACTCCTGTGTAGTAGTGTTTAATTATTTCATCATATTTCTTTCCCTGTTTAGCCAAACTGTCTGCTCCTGTTTGACTCATTCCTACACCATGTCCATATCCTATTACAGCAAATTTTACATTGTTTTCTTGTATGTCTATTTTAAAATTTGCCGATCTTAATCCAAATATGTTTCTTATTTCTACTCCTGACAAATTCAAATTTCCAACTTTCAAGTTTTTTACTCTATTTCCTTCTGTATATTCGGTTATCTTTATACTATCTGCTTTGCTAAAATCAATATCTAAATCTGCATGTTTTTCAATTATTTTATTTTTAAACTCCTCTTTTGTGACCGTAACCTCTGAACTGTATTGGGTATAAGCATCTTCTCCCGATGTAGCAACCGTTTGCAAATATGGATAGTTGCTTCCTCCCCATACATTTACTGGTGCTTCTGTTGCACCTCCACTATTTGCATGAAAAAAAGCATTTATTGGTTTTTCATTATATGTTATTATTTTTCCCTTAGTTGAATCCACCGCTTCAACTATTTTAGCCCAATACTCATTTCTACTTTGTTCATTCCATTTTTGTAGTCTATCTTCTTTTGATATCCAGGCTTGACAACATGCAGAATTATCACATATATCCGCTTCTCCGTGCTTTTTATCATTATTGTTTATTTTATATATTGTATATGTTCTTGCAGCTACTGCTTGTGCTTTTAATGCTTCTATTTCAAAGCTTGCTGGCATTTCGCTTGATACAACTCCATACAAATATTCATCTATTTTTATTTCTTCCACTGTGTTTGTTTTTTCGTGTAATAATTTTATTGTTCCATATTGTTTATAATTGTATTCTTCTTTTGGTTGTTCTTGTTTTACTTCTTCATTTTCCACGAGTTCTCCATTTACCTTTTCAATTCTTCTATTTGTAAATATAATTGGTATTAACATACACAAAAAAATAAGGAATAACATATATGCCACTATATTTTTCATAACTCACCTCTATTTACATATTTTTTTCTTCATGGTTTCAAGTATTTGTTTTTCTAGTCTTGATACTTGCACTTGCGTTATTCCCAATATTTTCGCTACTTGTGATTGTGTTCTACTTTTATAATATCTTAATAATATTATTTGTTTTTCTCTATCTTCTAGGCCCTCTATTAATTGCTTTATTGATATTTTATTTACTATTTGAGTTTCCTCATCTATGTTTGTACCTAATCTATCCAAAATACAAATTTCGTCCCCATCCTTGTTGTATGCTGAACTATGTATTGACTCTACGGGATTATATGATTCCATAGCTAAAGTTATTTCTTCTTTTGAGGTTTTTAACATTTTTGCCATTTCTTCTATTTTTATTTCTCTTCCCTCTTTTTGCATATATTGCTTTTGTATTTCTAATATTTTACCTGCCAATTCTTTTATGCTTCTACTTACTTTTACAGGTCCATCATCTCTTATAAATCTTTTAATTTCTCCTAAAATGTATGGCACAGCATATGTAGACAACCTAACTTCATATGTAGAGTCAAACTTTTTAATACATTTTATAAATCCAATCATTGCTATTTGATATAAATCTTCTACTTCATATCCTCTATCTTTAAATCTATTTACAATACTCCAAATAAGTCCTTTATTTCTATTTATTAACTTTTCCATGGCTTTTTCGTTACCACTTTGTGCTGCAATTATATCTTTTATGTTATTATCGTATTTTTCATACATAGACTTACTTATCTTCCTCCCATGTTTGTAATTTCAATTCCTTCCTGTTCTAAATTTTCTTCCTTTTTTATTATTTTTTTCATAACAATTTTTGTACCAATTCCTAAAACAGACTCAATATGTACTTCATCCATAAAGCTTTCCATAATTGTAAAACCCATGCCAGACCTTTCTAAATTAGCTTTTGTTGTATATAACGGTTTCCTTGCAAGCTCTATATCTGCTATTCCTTTGCCAGAATCGGAAATTTCTATTTCTATTGTGTTTGCAAAAAGTTTTGCTGTTATCTTTACAATTCCTTCTGTATTCTCATATCCGTGAATTATACAATTTGTTACCGCCTCTGAAACAGCAGTTTTAATATCAGCCAATTCTTCTATGGTTGGGTCAAGTTGTGAGGCAAATGCTGCAACTGTAATCCTTGCAAATGCCTCATTATTTGATTTACTTAAAAATTCTAATTTCATTTCATTATCATATAAACTATGCATATACCTCTCCTTCTTTTAAACTAATTATTTTAGTAATTCCACTCATTTCTAAAACCTTACGTACGTTTCTTGTAGCGTTTTCTATTTCTAGCTCTCCACCTAACATTTTAATCATTTTGTATCTTCCTATTATCATTCCTATCCCTGCACTATCCATAAAAGAAACTTTATTGAAATCAAGTATAACTTTTCTAGGCATATATCTGGTAATCTCATTATCTATCTTCCTCCTTATTTTTTCTGTAGTGTGATGGTCTATTTCTTCTATTATTTTTACGACCAACAGCTTGTCCGTTTTAATATAGTCAAATTTCAAATTCATTCCCCCTTTGTTTTTTGTTTATTATAATTATATATTCACTTCCATTTTTTTCCTAGAGCGAAACATTAGAACTTTTGCCGATTTTTGAGAAAGTTTCGACAAAATTCGCACAAAAAAACTGCAGACTTTTAGATTTGTCTGCAGTTCCTCCTGTGCAAAATGCTTGCGCAGGAGGAGAACGGTTAATCTCCAGTACGACGACGCCCACTTAGGGCGATTATTACACTCGTTCCTCCCATGAGGAAGAATGTAATTGTCCCCACTTTGTATGGAGTGCACTTTTTTTGTGCCTCTCTATACTCTGGGGTGTAGAACCCTTCCGCATACTTATAGTATGCGGATTGCGCATCATCATAACTTTGAAAATCCGTTTCGTGGATAGCTATCCACTCCTCGTACGAGAGGTGTGGATAGCTAATCCTATCCATATTTTCCAAGGCCTGATTCCAGGCCTTGGACCCTGCGATGGAAATCAGTGCACTGATTTCCATACACAAGATTGCGATCAGTATACTTAGGACTCTTTTATACCGTTCTCGTCTTTTCATTCTTCCTCCTTCGACCACAATTGCGGTCTTTTTTTTGTTCCCAAAGGAACCTATATATATAAGTATAACACAATTAACATAATTATGCAAGTTTTGATAATCTTTCTTCTACATTTTCTAGCATTTGCTTATATCTTTCTAATTTTTCTTTTTCTTCTTTTATTTTATTTTCTGGAGCTTTGTTTACAAAACCGGGATTTGATAACATTTTGCTAGCTCTTTCTACTTCCGCTTCTAGTTTTTGTTTTTCCCCTTGTAATCTTTTCTTTTCTTCTTCTATGTCTACCAATTCGTCAAATGGAAGATAGACTTCTAATTCTTCACTTAATACAGACATTGCATTTTGTGGTATGTTATTTTTATTGCCTTGTACTATTATTTTGTCTGCAAACCCCAATTTTTTAATGAATTCTTGGGAATCTATAATCATTTCTTCATCATTTTCAGTAATAAATATTAAAGTTGATTTTTTTGCTGGATGAACATTCATATTTGTACGAATATTTCTTATTCCAATAATTATCTGTTTAATTTTTTCTATTTGTTTTTCTTCCTTTGCAAAATTAAACTCTTCACTATATTGGGGCCAACTTGATATCATTATACTTTCATCATTATTATACAATTTTGTATATATTTCTTCTGTAATAAATGGCATAATAGGATGTAATAACTTAAGACTATCGCCTAAAACTTTGTTTAAGGTATATTGTGCAGCCTCTCTTGTTTTGTTTTCTTTATCATATAGCCTTGGTTTTACCATTTCTATATACCAATCACAAAATTCTCCCCATATAAAATCATATACCTTTTGTGTCCAAACACCTAAGTCATAATTGTTTAAGTTAATTGTTGTTTCTTTTATTAGTTTATTCAATTTTGACAATATCCACTTATCTTCATAGCATAATTTTTGTGGCATTGTATCATAATCTATTTCTTCCAAATTGCCTAATACGAACTTAGATGCATTCCATAATTTATTTGCAAAATTTGCTGCTGATTCAAGTTTTTCAGGCATATATCGTATATCATTTCCTGGTGATATTCCAAGGACCAATGAAAACCTTAGTGCATCTGTTCCATACTTTTCTATTATTTCTAGCGGATCTATTCCGTTACCTAGACTTTTAGACATTTTTCTGCCCAAACTATCTCTAACAATTCCATGAATAAATACATCCTTAAATGGTACTTCTCCTGTGTGTTCTATTGCTGAAAATATCATTCTTGCTACCCAGAAAAATATAATATCATATCCTGTAACTAATGTTGAAGTTGGATAAAAATATTTTAAATCTTCTGTTTGTTCTGGCCACCCTAATGTAGAAAAAGGCCATAAGGCTGAACTAAACCAAGTGTCCAGTGTATCTTCATCTTGGGTAAACTCAGTATTTCCGCATTTTTCACACTTATGTGGAATACTTTCGGTTACCATTATGTTATTACATTTAGTGCAGTAATATGCTGGTATTCTATGCCCCCACCATAATTGACGTGATATACACCAGTCTTGTATATTATCCATCCAGTTATAGTATATTTTGTCAAATCTTTCTGGTATAAATCTTGTCTTTCCATCTTTTACAGCTTTTATTGCTGGTTCAGCTAATGGCTTCATTTTAACAAACCACTGCTCAGAAATTTTAGGTTCTATTGTATGGTGACATCTATAGCATTTTCCTACATTATGTGTATAATCTTCTATTTTTACTAATGCCCCTATTTCTTGTAACTTTTCAACAATTCTTTTTCTAGCTTCATATATATCTAATCCTTTATATTCTGGTACTAAATTTCCCATTTTCCAATTTTCATCAAATACTTCTATTATTTCTAAATTATGTCTTTGGCTTGCAGCATAATCATTTGGATCATGCGCTGGTGTTAATTTAACTGCACCTGTCCCAAATTCCTTTTCTACAAAATCATCTGCTACTATTGGTATTTCCTTATTCATAATAGGAAGTATTACTTTTTTTCCTACTAAATCCTTATATCTCTCGTCTTCTGGGTGAACTGCTACACCCGTGTCTCCTAGCATTGTTTCAGGTCTTGTTGTTGCTACTATTAAATATTTATCTTCATCTTTTACTTTATATCTAATATGCCATAGATGTGTTGGTTCTTCCTCAAACTCAACCTCTGCATCTGATATAGAAGTATTGCATGATGGACACCAGTTTATCATTCTTTTTCCTTTATATATAAGTCCTTTTTCATACAATTTTATAAAAACATATTTTACTGCATTTGACAAACCTTCATCCATAGTAAATCTTTCACGAGACCAATCACATGAACATCCCAACTTTTTTAATTGATTTAAAATTGTTCCACCATATTCTTTTTTCCATTCCCATGCCTTTTCTAGAAATTGTTCTCTTGTTAAGTTCTTTTTCTCTATCCCTTGTTGTTTTAGCTTTTCAACAATTTTAACTTCTGTAGCTATTGCAGCATGATCTGTTCCTGGTAGCCATAGGCAATTATATCCTTCCATTCTTTTATATCTTATTAATATATCTTGTAATGTTTCATCTAATGCATGCCCCATATGAAGTTTCCCTGTTATATTTGGTGGTGGAATTACTATTGTATATGGCTTTTTAGTCTTATCTTCACTTGGTTTAAAATACTCTTTTTCCTCCCATCTTTTATAAATTTCTTCTTCAAAATTCTTTGGATTAAACTTATCCTCTAATTTGTGTTCCTTCATTTTTTATCTCCTTCCTTTTTTAGTAATTTCTTCGAAGTGCGGACGATTAAAATCGCCCCTACATTTTTCATAGATTACTTTACACTATCTTTTTTATTTTATACAATCTTTTCAACCAAAAAACCTCACCCTTGTATAAGGGCGAGGTTTTATCTCACGGTACCACCTTAATTTACAAATTAATTGTATCTTAAATAGCCTTTAACGTTGCTTAAACGAATATATTTACTTTGTTTCAATATATTAACTCCAAAGCTACCTTCGGTTTTCTTTTCTATATAAAAGCTCTCAGCGTATTCACTCTTATTCTCTGTTTAGCAGTAAAACCTACTCCTCTTCTTCACTGTTTTTATTTTACTATATATTAGCACAATTGTGATTTAATTTCAACTATTTTTTTAGGGGTGTCCCAAATTGGTCAAATGGGACAATTAGGGACTGTCCCTAATTGAGCATTATTATTGTTGCTCCTGCTATTGATATTAGATATCCTGCAATTTTTAATCCTAATGTTGCTTCGTTTTGGTCACCAAAGCTAAATGCTTTTTTGGTAATTGTTCTTGCGTCATATATTAATATTACACCTATTAGGGCTAATATGCTCCCTACTAACTTAATTATTATTTTTCCCACTTTTTTGTTCCTTTCGTTAAAAAAATTCTACCGTATACTTACATTCAAAAGTTTGTTTTGGTTTTAATACAATTAAATCTTGTTTTTGTGTAAATACTCCTGAACTTTTCACATTATCTGCTGTTGAGTACCATGGCTCTATGCATATAAATGGTGCATTTGGTTTTGACCATATTGCTAAGTATGGAAAATCTGTAAAGTCCATTGTTAATATTGTTTTATTTTGTTCTTTATTTTTTAAACTTACTTTTTTTGAGGTAATTCCCTTCATTATTATGGCATCATTTTTGAAAGAATTTTCATTTAAATTTATTACTTTTTTATCCACTAATATGTCTTTTGCATATTCTGTTCCTATTAATCCATCTACCAAATATAAAAAGTGTAATTTTTCTTCTTTTTCTTCAAATTCCAAATAATAGTTGCCTTTTTTTAACTGCTCTATATCTATTTTAAATGCAGGGTGACCACCTATTCCAAATGGCATATTAGTTATTCCTGTATTTATTACTTTATATATTGTTGTTAATTTATTTTCATCTATTCTATATGTTGTATATAATTCGAAATCATATGGATATCTTGACAGTGTATATTTGTTACTTTTTAGCATATATGAGTGAAAATTGTCCAATTTAGTTAATGGTTCAAATTCTAAATCTCTTGCAAAACCATGTTGTGGCATTTCATAAGTTCTTCCACCTATTATTGTTTGATTTTTCTTTAGTTTTCCTACTACTGGGAATAATATTGGCGAATGTCTTTTCCAATATATTTTTCCATTTTCGTCTATACAGTCTTTCCCCTGATGTATTTTTTCTTCTCCATTTAGCTTAAAACTTATTAATTCTCCACCAAATTTTGAGGTTAATATTTGTGCCTGCATTTTCCACCTCCAAATTTATATACTAACTTCTTTATAATTCTATCATTTTTTGACAATTTAATCAAGAGGTATTACATAATAGATTAATTTACATATTACTGGTTGATGATTTTTAGAGTTATATTGTTTCATCGTTTTAGTTGTATAATATATTAAGCAGTAACATTTACATAATTTGTAAACTTGTTGATATAATAAAAACATTGTGATATAATGACCTGCAGAGGAGATTACTATGTTAGATAAATTAGAATATAATGAAATTATTAAATTAGTTAGCAATTATTGTAAAACATATATAGGTAAGGTTTCTGTTTTGAATTTAAAACCTTGCTTTGATTTTGAAGGGGTTTCTCGCCTTTTAACTGAAACGGCAGAGGCAATGGATATCAGTATAAGAAAATCTAATATTCCCATTTGTGAAATTCCCAATATCGATATATGGATTAAGCATCTAGAAAGTAACAATGTGTTGTCTGCCAAGGCATTAATTGAAATTGCCACCGTATTAAAAATATCACGTGAATTAAAAAATTATTTCTTTGATGATACTAGTTTTAGCACTAATGATTTTCCTATATTATTTGATTTTTTTAATTCTTTATATATTAATAAAAGCGTTGAAACAACTATTTTCGAGAAGATACTAGATGAAAATACAATTGCAGATAGCGCTTCTGCTAAACTTTCTGCTATAAGGAGAAATAGAAAAAAAGCTGAACAAGCAGTTAGAGACAAACTTGACTCTATTATTCATTCTAGCAATTACTCTAAGTATTTAATGGAACCTATAGTTACAATTAGAAATGATAGATTTGTTATTCCATTAAAGCAAGAATATAGAAATACAATTAAGGGTTTTATCCACGATACTTCAAGTAGTGGCTCAACCGTATATCTGGAACCTTTTAGTGTTTTTGAGATTAATAATGAGATTAATAATTTTAAGATAGAAGAAAATATTGAAATTGAAAAAATACTTCATGACCTTTCTATTCTTCTTTATAAATATACTAGTGAACTAAAGCAAAATATTTGTATTATTGGCAAATTAGATGTTTTATCGGCTAAAGTTTCATATTCTAAAAGTATTGATGGCATTAATCCCATTTTAAATACAGAAAAATATATAAATTTAGTTGGGGCACGTCATCCATTAATTGATAAAAATAAAATTGTTCCTATTGATATTAAATTAGGGCAAAATTTCAACTGTTTAATCATTACTGGTCCAAATACTGGCGGTAAAACTGTATGCTTAAAAACAACAGGATTGCTACTTTTAATGGCATATACCGGCTTATATATTCCTTGCAATGAAAATAGTTCTATCTGTATATTTAAAAATATATTTGCAGATATTGGAGATGAACAAAGTATAAGTGAATCTTTAAGCACTTTTTCTGCTCATATTACAAATATTATCAATATTACTAATAACGCAGATGAAAATTGCTTGATTTTATTGGATGAATTAGGCTCTGGAACAGATCCAATAGAAGGTGCAAATTTGGCAATAAGCATTCTTAATTTCTTTTATAATACTGGTTGCCTTGTTCTTGCTACTACACATTACCAAGAACTTAAAAATTATGCTTTAGTTACACATGGTTTTGAAAATGCTAGTTCTGAATTTGATGTAGAAAACTTAAAACCTACCTATAAGCTGTTGATCGGAATTCCAGGAAAGAGTAATGCATTTGCTATCAGTAAAAAACTTGGATTAAATCAAGAAATTTTAAACAACGCTTATTCTTTACTTAAAGATGATAATATTCATATAGAAGATATTTTAAAAAGCATTTATGATAATAAATTACAAATAGAACGTGAAAAACAAGATATTGATAAAAATTTGGCTCAAATCCAAACTCTAAGGAAGGAACTAGAAAAAGAAAATACGGGTGTTAAACAAAAAGAAAAGGAATTGATTGAAACTGCAAAACTTGAAGCCAGAAATATACTTTTATCTGCCAAAGAAGAGGCTAATGAAATTATCAAACAACTAAATAATATAAATCATGATTTAAAATCTGCAAATAGTTTAAGAAATTCACTAAATGATAAAATAAAACAATTTGATATTCCTCAAAAAGAAAATGGTAATTTAACCAAATCAGATATTCAGTTAGGTATGTTGGTGGAAGTTATCCCTTTTAATACAATTGGAACAGTAATAAGTTTTCCAAGCAAATCCAATGAAGTACAAATTCAAATGGGAAATACAAAAATGAATATTAGCTTATCTAATTTAAAGAAAACAGCTAAAGCTTTAGCAAAAGAAAATTTTTCTACCACAAAAGTAAACAAAAATAATGGTTCAAAATCAAAATACATTTCTCCAGAAATAAATGTTATTGGGCAAAATGTTGATGAAGCCACTTATATTATAGATAAATATTTAGATGATTGTGCAATTTCTAATATTGCAACTATTAGGATTGTACATGGAAAGGGCACAGGCAAATTACGTGAAGGAATACACTCTTTTTTAAAAAAACACCCTCATGTAAAATCATTTAGACTAGGTACCTTTGGCGAAGGCGAAATGGGAGTAACCGTAGTAGAATTAAAATAAGCTAAAAATCACAGAAGTTTTTTCTGTGATTTTTTTGTTTTAATGTGAATATCCATAATATTGTTGCATTAACCAAGAATAATAGTCAAAAACATCTAATGTTGTTGGAATTCCATAGTCAACTCCAAATGTTTCTACTGTTATACTTTTTATAACTGGTGGCTCTATTGGTCTATCTGATGCTATTTTATTGCCGTCCGAATCTTTTGGTGCTTCTGCATTTTCTTCTAATTCACTTTCTCTATATACAACTTTTACATCCTTTATTTTGTTTACTATATCCATTCCCTCTATAACTTTTCCAAATGCCGCATATGTTCCATCAAGGCTTGTATTGTCTGCAGTCATTATAAAGAATTGGGCTCCTGCTGAGTTGTAGCCTTTCTTTAATATATCTGCTGATTGGTTTCCATAGCTTGCTCTTGCCATAGAGATTACACCTGTTTCATGTTTTAAAATATTATCATTATATCCGTTTGCAATGAATTCACCTGGTATGCAGTATTCTTTGTCTTGGTCCTCTGCTATTTCTTTTAAATCACTTAGTTTTGGAGCTCCTGTTCCGTCTCCATTTTTAGATCCACCTTGTATCATAAAATCTGGAATAGTTCTATGAAAATTAAGTCCATTATAGTAACCATTATTTGCAAGTTTTATAAAGTTTGCAACTGTATTTGGTGCCATCTCTGGATATAATTCTATTTTTATTGTCCCATATCCTTCAACTTCCATTGTAGCTATTGGATTTTGTACTTTTAATGTGGCCTTTTTGTATATTCCATATCCTACAAATCCAATCCCTGCTACTAATAATAAAATTCCTAAAATTAATAAAATTTTAACAAATACTTTCATTTTTTCCTCCTATAAAATCAAATTGTCAAAAACAAATTGTTCTTGCATCCTTTTTAATGACTGTTTAATAGTTCTAGCTCTTACTTCTCCTATGCCTTCAACTTCATCTAGTTGTGGAATGTCTGCTGCCAATATATGTTGAAATGATTTAAATGATTTAACTAAGTTGTCCACTATATTGCTTGGCATTCTAGGTATTTTATTAAGTACTCTATACCCTCTTGTGTATACACCAACTTCATCATAGTTTTCAAAGTCTTGATACCCAAGCATTTTTGCTATTTTATCTGATTTCATTAAATCTTCATGATTTAATTTTTCTATTTCCTCTAATATTTTGTCTGGTAGTTTCTTTTTACTTGGAGACATATAATCTTTTACAATTAGCAATTCCTCATTTTCTAGGTCGCCAACTAATTCTTTTAATTGAATTTCTAATAATCGTCCCTCATCACCTAATTCAAAAATGGCTCTTTCAACTTCTTCTACCATTTTTCTTACCATTTCAGCTCTTTGTATTGATATTATCACATTTTCTAATGTAACTATATCATTAAATTCGTATTCATTTAATAGACTCAACTTGCTGTCAAATACTTTTTTGTATTTTTCAACCGTTTGCAGTGCTTGATTTGCCTTTGAAATAACTTTTGATGTATCTTCTAATACATATCTTTCATTTCCTTTAAATATTGTTATAATACTTCTTCTTTGTGAAATGCTTATTACCAAAGCTCCTGTTTGCTTTGCAGTACGCTCTGCTGTTCTATGTCTGGTACCAGTTTCTGTTGTTATTATACTAGAGTCTGGAATAAGTTGTGTATTAGCATACAAAATCCTTTTTAAATCAGCACTTAAAACAATAGCACCATCCATTTTAGCTAATTCATATAATCTTGATGATGTATAATCTATGTCTAATCTAAATCCACCATCTACTAAATCTAAAACCTCTTTCGTGTCGCTTATAACAATTAATGCACCTGTCTTTGCCTTTAAAATGTTTTCCAAGCCATCCCTAATAGGTGTACCTGGTGCAATAAGTTTTAGAATTTCTGTAATCATCATACCCTCCTTGTCACTTTTGGGACACACTTTTATTTAAGTCCAACTGCTTTCATTGCTTCAATAACGTTGCTAACACCTATTATATCTAATTTGTATTTTTCTTTCAATAGTTTTTGGTTACTTTTTGGAATTATACACGTTTTAAATCCTAGTTTTTCTGCTTCTTTTAATCTTTTATCAATTAAATTTACTGCCCTTACCTCTCCTGTTAATCCAACCTCTCCTATTACTAAAGTATCTTTTGGAATACTATAGTTTTTGAAACTTGATGCACAAACCAATACAATACCTAAATCAACTGCAGGCTCTATCAGCCTTATTCCACTTACCACATTTAAATATATATCTTGTGAACTTAAATTTAGCCCTGCTTTTTTTTCAAGTACTGCTACTAAAAGGGTTAATCTGTTATAGTCTATACCGTTTGCTGTTCTTCTTGGCATACCAAAAACTGTTGGAGTTGTTAATGCTTGCAATTCTATAAGAAGTGGTCTTGTTCCTTCCATACTTGCAACAACAATTGAACCAGCAGGATTATCTTCTCTTTCTGAAATTAATATAGAAGATGGATTTGCTATTTCTACCATTCCCTCATTTTGCATTTCAAACATTCCTACTTCATTTGTTGAGCCAAATCTGTTTTTTACACTTCTTAAAATTCTGTATGAAAAGTATCTTTCCCCCTCTAAATAAAGTACAGTGTCAACCATATGCTCTAACACTCTTGGCCCTGCTATATTTCCTTCCTTAGTAACATGCCCAATAATTATTGTAGTAATATCGTTGCTTTTACACACTCTCATTATTCTTGAAGTAATTTCCCTTACTTGGCTTACTGTACCAGCCGCTGATGATATATCTTCTGAATACATTGTTTGTATTGAATCAATAATAACAAGTTTTGGGCACATTTGTAATATATTTTCCTGTATTAGGTCTATATCAGTTTCTCCCAAGAACATAATATCCTCATTATTAATATTTAACCTATCTGCTCTTATTTTTATTTGCTCTGCTGATTCTTCTCCTGAAACATATAAAACTTTTCCTTCTCCAGACATTTTATTGCATAATTGTAAAATTAATGTTGATTTTCCAATACCAGGTTCACCACCAAGTAGCACTAATGAGCCCCTTACTAAACCTCCGCCTAATACTCTATCCAGTTCGCCTATTCCTGTACTTGTCCTTACTTTTTCTTTACCTTCTACTTCTTTTAGCATTTTTGGAGTTGCATTTTTCTTACCTTTTTCTGCACTATTTTTATTTTCTTTTATTATCTTTTCTTCATAAAAACTATTCCATTCATTGCAGGCAGGACATTTTCCCAACCATTTAGCTGATTCATATCCACAACTACTACATACAAATATTGTTTTGTCCTTTCCCATTTTTCCCTCCTTTGTCACTTTTGAGATATTTCTTTTTGTGACAAGACGAACATTGCATGCGACCATCCTAATCCAATTACCCAATTGGATGTCATTGTTTTATTATCTACTTGCTCTGCCAATAGTCCATGTTCATTGCAACTGTTCACTACAAATTTTATACATTCTTCTGCTTTTTCTTTTTCTCCTTTTTGGTTATAATACATTGCCATCCATAATGTAGCTATTGGCCATGGATTTTGCCCTTCCATATAATGGTCTTGCTCAAATCTTAAATATCCTCCTGTATATGTTCTTAATGTTAAATTTATTTTTTCTATTGTATTATTAATCTTTTTTTCATCTGCTGAAAATAATTTAAATGGTTCTACCGCACCAAGTATACTTATGTCTGTTTTTTGATCATTCAAATTTCTTAATAATGTTTTTGTTTTTTCATCATACAAATTTTTTGATATATATTTTTTTAATTCTTCCATATATTTTCTTATATTTATTTCGTTTTTATGTATATTTTCAAGTTTTAATCTATTATTTGTATATTCTTCTTTTATATTTTCATATATTTCTAGCATACTATTGAATGCCCCATATATTGCGGCAAGTGAATATAAATGTACTCCTTCGTTCATTTCCCATATATCATAACTAATTGGTAGCTTTTCTCTTTCTTTTGTATGATATGTTTCTTCTATTTCATTTTTTACAACATCACTTTCATCTCTTGTGCCTAATATATTATCCATATAAATAAATAGAAACCTCGTTGCCTTTTCACACATTTTTAATGTATCTTTTAAAAATTTTATTTCTTTTGTCTTTTTGTAGTGTTCATTTACACCATATATTACACTTGCTGTTTCATCTATTTGATATCCCCAGCATGGAGCCAGCTTACCATCTGTATAAAATCTTTGCTCCCACATTCCATTTTCACTTTGTGTATTTTTGCAAAATACTTTATAAAACTTTTCGGTTTCCTTTGTCATATTTAATATGTCTAATGCCCTTGTTACAAACACTGCATCTCTTGGCCAGCAATATGCATATTTTCCACACTTTGTGATATTTTCGTCCACTTCTATTGCTGCAGATATTCCGCCAACTTCTTGATTTGTTAATAATGGAAATAACAATATTGTTCTTTTGTATACTTTATTTAATTTTCTGTTAAATTCTGTGTCTTCTTCTGGCATCTGTAAAGTATCATGGTCTTTAACATATTTTCTCCAATATTTTTTTACTGTTACTTCTTCTTTTTGTGCATCTATTTTTTTTATTGCTTTTATCTGTTCTTGTAAATCTATTTCATTTTTATTTTCTATTATTGATATATACACAACTAATTCTTTTATTTCATTTGGCTTTAATAAACCAATATTATAGCTTATACTAGAGTCTGGCGACATTCCTATATAATCTTTGTCTGCTATTTCTCCACTGTTTATGTTATTTTTAGTATCATTTAATTGATAACTTAACATTTCTTTATTTGACGTTATGCAAAATGCTGTATTGTGTGTATATTGTATTAATGTATTATCTTTTACAACTGCTCCTACCATATTATTATAGTCTGATAACAACTTTGAGTGTATCAAAAAATTCACATTTAATTCTATAGAATTCTTATTTTCAAATGTATATTTTTTTACTAATACACTATTTTTTAGTAATACAAAATCAGTTTGTGTTATTTTTAAATTAAAATATGTGTTTTTAATTTCGGTATTTAAAATATTAGTATCTTCTGTATAATACTGTTGATACATATTGTTAATGTCTTGATGTAAATATATAATCCCAGAATCGTTTATTTTTACTCCTGTTTCAAAGTAATCTATAAATTGCATATAATCAGGTGAAGGATAAATTAGTCTTAGTAATTCACCATTCTTGGAATAGCTGGCTGTTATGTTTTTTCCACCTATTATAGCATCATTATAATATTTATTCTTCATTTGTTTTCCCCTTTAACTTTTTTCAACTATTTTCACTATTTGATTTTCTAATTCTTTTAATCTTTCTGCCAATTCTGTTATATCTTCTTCTTTTCTATCTTCTGACAAATACCCATCTTTTACAATTTCTTCCATGTCTTCTATTTCTTCTTTTAATGTTCTCATTCTTTCTAATATTTCTAATCTTACAAATTTCTTCTCATTTGGTCCTTCTACTCTATTTGTCATACTTACTTTTTCTTTTAATTCATATGTTTCTCCATATTCTGGAATTGTTACCGGTATATTTAAATCTTCTAATATTTTATTTTTTAATATATACGCCTACAATTTCCTGGAGTAAATAAATAACA
>OHAO01000906.1_pt1 | contig 21802 bp, 14 predicted proteins | sample 1577151 | NCBI WGS metagenome assembly OHAO01 (sample SAMEA3541585, study PRJEB24748) | human gut metagenome | biome: human gut; feature: human-associated habitat; material: faeces | place: China | collected 2012 | reverse complement strand
TCTGCTTCGTCTAGGCATACCAGTACCTCTACTAAAAACTCCTTTTTCCTATTTTTTCCCCTCCAGCGCCTTGATTTCGATCGTGCGGCCGCCGAGGCTTATAGCTACCATGGAACTGCTGAAATAAAAAGAAACAGCACGTTTGCGCCCCTAAACGGTTAAGTATGTAGCTCGGGCCGGTTTCTATAGATCCGTTTTAATAATTCATCGACCTCATCGAGTGATAGGCTTCCCTGGATACGGTTGCCGTTTTCAGAGATCCAGCTAATGTTATCCGCGGTGTGTCCGTTTGCTCCGTTTAGATCCAGTGCTTTCAAGGGATTGAGGTGACCAACCTGAAATTTGGATTTTCCATGGACTGGATGCAAGGCATCGTTTGCGAATTCGGCGTACTGGATGGCATCGCCGGTTATAGGACACTTGCAGTAATCGAAGGTGCTTGGCAGCAATCCGTCACTTTGAAGGCTATGGACCAGTCCGGTATCACATCCATCGAACGTTGCGATCTGTAAGAGAAGCTTTGTTTCTATTTTCATGCAGCTTCTCCTCAAGGCATACTGGACAGAATTTGGATGCGCCTCCCAGCGCTTTTCCCGGTTGGTTTTGTGATCACCAGTCTGCGCTCGATCGGTCAAATACGTTTTGACTTTGATCTTATCCGCTAAGATCGCTTGGAAAACTGCGCTTGCTGGGTTCCGGCGGGTATCGCGGATAAAGCGACGCATGGTAATACAAGCCTTAATTTCGTCAGTAAGATAGAGGTCAACATTTTCGGCGGAATGGATAGGGGATGCAAACCGGTCAATATAGTCAACGGGCATTTCATACGGAACGACAGTGTAATTGAAAAACTCTTTGAGCATGTCAAAATCGTCCGCGGAGAGATTTGCGATTTTATGCAGAAGCTTATGAAAGATATCGACGCAAGACTCGTAAGAGGCGTATCGTACATCACCTTTAAGACGTGGACTCCAATGCGCTTCAACTTTTGTAGAGGTCACGTCGTCGTTTACGGGTTCAATCAAAAAGGAATTTCTAATGATACTGCGCCGGAAAGCCTTGAACTCTTTAGGCGTGAGCTTTCGCTTGATGATGGCATATTCCTGAGCTTGGGCAGGAGCAAGGGAATCCTCGAAATCTATGCAATCATCAATTCTGAAGCGAGGGGAATTGACCGCAGCGGCAATGGCACTTTTATGATCCATCGAGAACCTCCGTAGTTATGTTGTGCCTGTATTCTATCACGAACAAAGCAAAATGTACATATCCTGAAAATAGATATCTATAGGACATGTTATGAAACATAAAATGCGTTGAATCAGATCGTGAATTATAGTATAATCCAAACATGGAATAAGATCAAAAGAGGAGACGTACATGGTTACTTTCTCGGCTAAAGATACATTTTGGGATATTCGAAATTTCCTGGCAGGAAGGTTCTTGGGAGCTACCAGGGATGAATTCTTTTTGGATGAGGTCATTAAGCTTGTTTTTTGCAAGCATGAGTTAAAATGCGAGAATACAGAAAGAGTAGAAGACGTTGATCTTGCAAGCTTATATAGAAAAACATTTAAAACCGTTTTAAAGCATCACGAAGATATTTATCAGGACGAAACTTGTGAGATCGAGTTGGATCCGGTAAGCATCAAGTACATTGATTCAAAGCTCAATCAACTCGATTTGTTTAATTTGGAGCGAGATATTATTGGCGATGCTTATGAGATATTTATGGGAGATGCGATTAAAGGTCAGTCCGGACAATTCTTTACGCCGCAAAATGCAGCGGAAGCCCTTGTGAAAATGGTTGCACCGAGCCCTAAAAGCCGCATTATTGACCCTGCATGCGGATCCGGCGGGTTCCTTGTGGCAGCTTTGAAATACTGGAGCAAACAGAATAATAAGATCACGGATAATAGCCTTTACGGTGTTGATAAGGATAACTATCTTACGCGATTGGCCAAGGTACACCTCGCGTGTATGGGACAGAAGACAAAAACGATCCGATGCGCCGATAGCCTTGTTTGGGATGAAAACGTGTTGGGGAAAGGAGGATCTCAGTATGATGTTGTGCTGACGAATCCCCCGTTTGGAGTGAATATTCAGGTGGGAACTGCTGAGACGCTTTCAAAATTTGACCTTGCCTACAAATACAGAAAAACAAAAGAGGGACCGGCGGTAAAGACCGACAGCATCAATGAGTCGGTAGCGCCGCAAGTCGTTTTTATGGAGCAATGCGTGAATCTTGCAAAAGCGGGCGGAACGATTGGAATTGTAGTTCCCGAGAGTATGATTTCAAATAAAAAATATTCCTATGTTGTAGAATATATTTTAAGATCCTGCTATATTCGCGCAATTGTGGGAATGCCGGACGTACTGTTTAAGACATCTGGTAAGGGAGGAACACATACCAAAACCTGCTTGCTTGTTCTGGAAAAAAAGAAAAAGGAAGACCGTAAAGATTACAGGATCTTTATGGCTGAAGCAAAATGGTGCGGGCATGATTCACGCGGGCGAGAAATACCGAAAGATGACCTGCCCGACATTCTTGATACATATTTTAAGTTCAAAAATGATGAGTACTTTAAAAACAGCAATCTTGGATTTGTAGTAAGCAGAAGCCAGATCACAAATAATGTCCTTGCGCCTCGTTCTTATGTTTTTGGGATACAAAACGATGAGGGACTGGGTGATACTCACACAATGGTATCGATCGGCCAGCTGATAAACGAAAAAGTAATTGAAGTTGCAACCGGAAATGAAGTTGGAAAATTAGCTTATGGGACAGGAACGGTGCCATTTGTCCGGACTTCTGATATTTCCAACTGGGAAATCAAATCCGATCCGAAGCATCTGCTGAGCGAGGAAATATATAACAGCTTTGCAGAAAAGCAGGACGTTCGTGAAGGCGATATTCTTATGGTCAAAGACGGCTCTTACTTAATAGGGACCTGTGCGATGATCACAAAATATGATACAAAGATCGTTTATCAAAGCCATTTATATAAAATAAGGGTTGCTGAAGACAATAAATATAATCTCGACAAATACTATTTGTTGGCGGCCCTTTCATCGGAATATGTAAGACAGCAGATCTTTGCAAAGACCTTTTCGCAGGATATTATTGATTCTTTAGGTGATCGGCTGAAAGAGCTGATAGTTCCGATCGCAAAAGACGCAAAAAGTATTGAGCGGGTCTCGGCCATGGTAAAGAGATCTATCAATGAAAGCATTGAAGCCCGCGAATTGGCGAGGAAAGTAAGGGCAGAAGTGTTCACACTGTAAGAAGACATATGACCTTGGTGAGTACGCTGATATGATCCGCTGAAGCGGGGAAAATCTTAAAAAGGGAAGTGCCAAAGCTTGGCGCTTCCCTTCCTGTTTGGATGATTTGAATTTGAAAAATCAGCGTTGACGAAGGAAACGAAATCGTCGCGGCATTTTTTCGCGGGAATCGGATATGCTTTGCCTGCTGATCCTGCCGTTGCATTTCGTCATCATGCGGCTTGGTCACTTAATCCTTTTCAAACGTTACACCGCCCTGTTCGGAATGCTTGGTGATCGCCATGGCTGATATAAAGGTGACCGCCTCCGCGATTCCCACGGTGAACCATAGAAGCGCGCCGTTGGTGAGGAAGGACAGTGCCACCACGCATAGCGGCGTAAAGATCAGACCGCGCAGCACATTGACCGCGACAGCCTCTATGGTTCGCTTTGTGGAGTAGAGGTAGGCGGACAGGACCGTATTCACCGACGCGAACAAAAACGCCCAGCAATGTTCGTTGGCAAAGGAGGCTGATTTTATGCCGAAAAGACGAGCAAACGGAGAAGGGAACGTCCGCAAGCGGAAAGACGGCCGCTGGGAGGGTCGCTACACAGTCGGTCACGATCCGGAAACTGGCAAGGCCATCATCAAAAACGTTCTCGGCAAGACGCAGGCCGAGGTCAAGGAGAAACTGAAAAAAGCCATCGAGGAAGATGTCGGCATCGACTACGGACGGGCCAAGACCTACACGGTAGGAACATGGCTGGAAGTGTGGATGGAGAACTACGCCAAGGTGAAATTGTGCCCGTCCACGTTCAAAGCCTCGCAAGGCTTTCTGAAGAACCACATCAAGCCGCAGATCGGCGGCATCCCGCTGGCAGACCTGACTTCTCTGGACTTACAACGCTTCTACAAACACCTGTTGGACGGCGGGCGGGTAGACCGCATCGAGGCCAAGAAAAAGCCGAAAGGTCTGGCGCCCAAGACGGTGCGAAATATCCACCAGATGATCGGTTCGGCGTACAACCTCGCCATCGAGCAGCACCTCGTCACAAAAATCCAACGCAGGGCTGGGCTATAACACGGAAGCTCTGGGTTTCGAGCGGATCCACAATACTACAAAGCGCATCCGGCGGGAGGCCAGATCGCCGGAGGGCTTTCATGAGGGCGCCCGGGGCGGTGTGCGTATACCAGGCGGCGGGAACAACCAGACAGAGGGGGCGTCCGCCCCGTCTGACGAAGCCGCCAGACGCATGAAACGGGAGATTTTGTGTCTCCAGCAGCAGATGACGTTCTTAAAAAAAGTCATGCGGCTGCACGGCAAGCCGGGAGAATAGCCATGGACAGCGCCGGAGAGAGATTTGAGGCCATTTGCGCCGCGTTGGCGGATCGGAACAACATCCTCACCGTGAAAGACCTGTGCGAATTGGCAGGTGTCTCCCGCTCCGGCTACTACAACTGGGTGCGTTCTGAAAAAACAGAGAGCTTCGGGAGGCGAAGGACCGGGCGGCATTCGAACAGATCCTGAAGGCATACCGGTTCCGGGGCTACGCAAAGGGCGTTCGCGGCATTCATATGCGGCTTTTGCACATGGGTATCCGAATGAACGTGAAGAAGATCCGCCGCCTGATGCGGAAATACAAGCTCACCTGCCCCATCCGAAAGCCGAATCCCTACCGCAGATTGCAGCGATCCATCCGAATGGGCAGCGCCGCGGAGAATTTGGTCAACCGGGAATTCGAGTCTCATGGGCCGAGAACCATCTTCCTGACGGACATCACATACATCCCGCTCTGCGGCAGATTCTGCTACCTCTCCACGATCCTGGACGCCTGCACAAAGCAGGTCCTTGCCTATGCGATGAGCGAATGGCTGGAAGTGGATTTTGTTTTGGAAACGGTCCAGCTGCTGGTAAAGCACCATGGGATCTCGCTGAGCAAGGAGACCGTGATCCACAGCGACCAAGGGACCCACTACACCAGTCTGAAGTTCATCCAGCTGGTGGAGAACAGCGCACTGCGGCGGTCCATGTCCCGCAGAGGGAACTGCTGGGACAACGCGCCCCAAGAGAGCTTCTTCGGGCACATGAAGGACGAACTGGCCAGTGAGATTCCGGGGTGGACGTCTTTTGAGGCCGCCAAAGCCTCCATTGACCGCTGGATGGATTACTACAACAACGACCGCTGCCAGTGGGATCTGGCGAAGCTATCCCCTAACGAATATTACCACTACATCACCACAGGTGAGTACCCCGCCGGTATGCTGCGCTATGGGTCAAATGAAAATGTCCTTGACTTGGGGAGCACTTTATTTCCGCTACCCGCTCCCGTTGGGGTCAGCGTTTGGGTCAGAAAAAGCGGTACACCCAAAACGGAACTTATGAAAAGCAAAAGACCTCGAAATCAGACGATTTCGAGGTCTTTTGGCAAGCTATACCAATCTGGATATTTTCTTTTTAGTGATATGTTTGTAGAAACTATACTCCAACGAATGCGGTAATTTCTCTGAGCCAGCCAAGAATTTCGTCATCTGGATCTCTGCTATGTAACAGATCTATGGTCATTTTTTCAGCACCAATACTATTTAGTTTCTTTTTTACAGTATCAGGACGGGGCCCTTCCGGATTTGTTTCTCTTATCAAAGTGGAAATTTCAGTTGGCACATCCATAGTATCAGTTATCTCGATATCAACATTAAAAAGTTCTTTTACAACGTCAGCGTGTATATAGTTTTCCATTTCTCGTTTAGTGGTTTCTCTTGCAGAGGAACCGTCATCCCGTCGATTGACTCTATCGCAAGTGGCGGCATGAGCGTGAGTATTATCGCTATCATATATGTGGTATTCTGGCGTTCCAAGTTTTTGCAAATAATTGTGATTAACCCACTCTTTTAAAGCTCCTCCGCCTAAAGGAATAACAACTACAGCAGGTGAAAGGTTCAAGTCGATAATGTCCGGATATTCTTGATGTGCAATGTGACTAATTTTAGTAAGAAAAGAAACATCATTCGGTCCTTCTACGCAAACCACAAGTTTCACATTGTGATGCTGCGGCATCAACGGAGGAGTTAAATCTGGAAGTACTCCTAAAGTATTGGCTATTCGCTGTAATACTCCATCAGTAGTACCTACCTCGACTTCCGGATAGCCTTCACCATTCGTAATATAGCGCAAGCTTTCAATTGGGAGCAAACCTGCCAACCCAGGAACATGCGTCGTAATAATCACTTGGCACCCGTTTTTTTCCGTCATTTCGCGTAAGGTTCGCACAATCATTCTTTGAGCATCTGGGTGCTGGGAAGTTTCAGGTTCTTCTATTGCGTAGATAATGCTTTTCCCTTCAAAGAGTGAGGATTCCGTTGTGGCTCTAAAGAAACTGAAAAGTACCAGCCTCCGAATTCCACTTCCACGATTATTCAATGGGATAGAATTATCTCCTGTTAAGGAAAAAGAAAATGCCTTTTCCCACGTGGGATCTTTCTTGAATCGTGGGGTTAGCGTTGCAGCGAGATCTGGGTCGAATTCTTTTAATTTTTGAATGGTATTTGTAGCAACTTCCGAAACTTTTCTCTGTACTTCGTTAGCAATGGCGGTCAATTGCTCCGATTGCTCTTCAAGAGCGGCTTTCATTGCATGTTGCATGGGATCTTGCGCTTCTTTGTCATCTTCAGAACTCGGCCTATCAGCTTTGAATAGTCGGTAGGTAGGAAGAAGCGGCTCAATTTTAGGCCATAACTTCTTTTCATCGGCTTGATCTGCACTAATTTCCTTTGTTCCGAAGGTAATGGCATTGCCTAAAGACGTCCATAGTGCAGCACGCATGGCTGAATTAATAGATAGATTTACACTATCTTCCAAGTGCGCAGCCCGAATCATCGTTTTCAATTCATTATTCTTTTTTAATAGCAAATCATTAAATCCATCATTTGATGGATGGTTAGCGCAGATCCAAATAGTAGGTTTGCCGTTAGAAGAGTATTTTTTCAAGACTTCCAAATTTCCCTCTTGATTAAGCAGGTATTCTTTGGAGAATGAGGTTGTCGCATTTTCTAATGCAATTTCAGCAGGGAGATCATTGAAAACACACCCGATTACAGTTTCCTCGTCTACATGAAAGATATTTTTGTCTGTAGCATCAATTTTTGACTGGTTAAAGAATATATCGAGCGCCTCAAGGATAGTAGATTTTCCGACGTCATTCTTTCCAATCAAGGCTGTTAAATCACTAATTGCTATTCTTGTTTCTCCATAGTAACCTCTGAAATTCTTTAAAATGACTTCATGTAATCTCATTATATCCCTCTCCTTAGATTCTTTTTGATACCTCGTCCTATGTTGTCTAATTATGCTATATTTCAAAATGAGATTCAATAAAAAACCAGCTATTTCAACAAGCTTGTTAGTTCTTGGCGACATCAAATCAATGCTGTGTCAATATCTACATATGGGAAACAATGAGTTGTGCCAGAGGTATTGGTAAATTCCTCTTTGCCCCCTATATTTTAATTTCTGATCCGCTTCTGGATATCCTCCACAGACGGTAGCTGGCGCTCCAGTTCTTCCGGCAGGTTGCTGGTGATCTGATAGGCACTGACGCCGATGGGCTTGCTCATGTCCTTGAGCGAATACTCCGCCACGAGGTCATTCTTGCTCTTGCAGAGCAGCAGGCCGATCGACGGATTGTCCTGCTCTTTTTTCAGGATACCATCCACGGCAGAAAGGTAGAAGTTAAGTTGCCCGGCGTATTCCGGTTTGAACTCGCCGGTCTTTAGCTCGATCACCACATAGCAGCGGAGGTTCAGGTTATAGAACAGCAGGTCGATGTAGAAGTCATCACCGCCCACATTGAGGTGATACTGATTGCCGAGGAACGCAAAGCCGGTCCCCAACTCCAGCAGGAGCTTTGTCACATCCTTGACCAGAGCCTGCTCGATGTCACGCTCTATCATATCCTCTTTGAATGGGATAAAATCAAAGATATACGGGTCTTTCATTGTCTGGGCCGCGAGTTCACTCTGCGGAGACGGTAGACGGCTTTCAAAGTTAGATACCTTCTCCGCCAGCACCTGCCGCTGATACAGCCCGCTTTCGATCTGGTGGACCAGCACGTTGCGGGACCAGCCGTTTTTAGCAACTTGTTCGGCATACCAAATATGCTCATCTGCATTCTTCACCTTGTCCATCAGGGCAATATGGTGATACCAAGTAATTTGTGCAAGCGCCGCTTGCACAATTTCCTTTTCTGGAAAACGCAGTGCGAACTTCGCCATATATTTCAGGTTTCTCACCGAGTAGCCGGTGGCGTCCGGAAAAGACATTTTAATGTCGGCGGCAAGATTTTCAACAAATTTGTTGCCCCATGTCTTGTGCTCGTTGATGACCTCGCCGATGGAGTGGTAGAGAACCAGCAGCTCACGATTGACGCTGACCGTTGCACGGTACTGTGCTGTGCGGATCTCCTGCTTGATCGACTCGACGATATTGAGGTATTCGTTGGAATTCATCAGCATTTTTCGTTTCCCTCCATGAGTTCATGCAGCAGTCCTTGACACCCCTCCAGTACATCCTGCCACGTTGCCTCGAAATCGCCCGTGTACCACGGGTCGGCAACATCTCCGGGGCGGTCGGTGTAGTCCTTCAGGATGTGCAGCTTGCCGTCCGGATCGCCGCCGCAGATGCGCTGCATATTCCGCAAATTTGCGCTGTCCATACCGATCAGCAAGTCGTAGTTCTCGTAATCGGCATTGGCAAGCTGCCGTGCTACGTGACCGTCGCAGGAGATTCCATGTTCTGCCAACTTGCGACGCGCTGGAGGATAGACCGGATTGCCAATTTCCTCCCGGCTGGTTGCCGCTGATTCGATATGGAACTGTGATGCCAGCCCAGCCTTCTTGACCAAGTCCTTCATCACGAACTCGGCCATCGGACTGCGACAGATATTTCCATGGCACACAAAGAGTATTTTCTTCATCGCTCTCACTCTCCTGAGACACTTCTTTTTCCTCAGTATAGCAGGAAATCGCTTGCTCGTCGAGAGAAGAATGCATCCACGCCTGAGATTCTATGGCGGCCAGCAGTTTTGCTTTCTTCCAGCCGAAGCGCAGCACGGCTCGGATGTACCACACCCGTTCCTCATTGCTGCCGCACTGCTCTAAAATCGCCACATTCTGCGTCCAGCCGAGGCTCATCGCCTGCCGCATGATTTCAGGGGATGCCCCGTAGGCTGCGTAAAATGCCCGCATACGGCGCAAATTGCGGGGAGAAAAGCCCTCGGCCGCAGGATAGGAGTCTTGCAGGTATTCAGAGACTGCAACAGCCGCGCCTCTCTCTGCTCTGCCGCTGACCAGACGACCAATCTCACAGTACAACTCCATCTGCGGAAGCTGCGCCGCCATAAGCTTGTCCAGTGTGGTGAACATGGTGACGTAATCTGTGGGTTTGCGAATGTTCATGGGCTTTCTCCTTTCTCTATCTGGGGTGGCAATTCGCTATCTAATAAATGTATTTTCTTCTGCATGTAATTGTGCTATAATAACAATTAAATATAAAAAATGAGGAACGTTTTGTTACTTTTGAACGGTTTGAATTCATCGCAAACTGAAAAGACGTTTAAAATGATCATGATTGTATTTTTAATAAAACGGGGATAAAGGAGGAAGAATTGCTGTGCCGAAGGATGCAGAAAGATATTTAGACCTTATTAGCTTACACCTACAAGAACATCGCGCAGCGCTATTTGTCGGTTCTGGTTTTAGTCGAAATGCCGCAAAAATTACCCCTAGTGTAAAAGATTTGCCCCTTTGGAATGATTTGAAACAATGCTTTATAGAAAAATTGAATTTAGATCATGAGGGAGTAGTAGAGATGGAACGCGAGAGTCCTTTGACGCTCGCAGAACAGGTTGAAATTGCGTATGGCCGCCCAGAGTTGGATAGGCTTTTATCGGATGCTATTCGTGATGATGACTACCGCCCGGCACAGCCCCATTTAAAGTTGCTCCAGCTTCCTTGGAGTGATATTTTTACAACGAATTATGATAGGCTGCTTGAACGCGCCAGCTATGAACTGACAGAGCAGCGCTTTTCTGTTATTTTAAATAAAAACGATTTGCTTGGTAGTGCCGGCTCAACACGAATTATCAAGCTCCACGGCTCATTTCCGTCACAGCGTCCGTTTATTATTACTTCTGAGGATTATCGCACTTATCCGCAGAGATTTGCTCCATTCGTTAATACAGTACAACAATCTCTTTTGGAAAATACGCTATGTATGATAGGTTTTTCAGGCGATGACCCCAATTTTAATAGTTGGGTTGGCTGGATGCGGGACAATCTTGGAGAGAATAATATGCCACGCATGTATCTTTTACTTCATCGCGCTCCGTCTGAGGCCAGAAGAGAATGGCTTCGTCGAAAAAATGTAATCGCAGTAGATCTTTCTGAAATGTTCCCAGATAAACAACCATCTGCCATCTATGAAAATGCATTGGATTATCTCCTTAAGCAATGGCGGGAGTCGAATGAAATAGGGGTGAAATGGGCATTCAAAATTCCGGAACAACGCCTGCCAAAGAGTACAACGATTGAACAAGCTTTACCAACACTTAAAGCAAACCACAAGAACTGCCCAAATTTACTGACATTGCCAGGGGAAAGGCTCTCCTATTTGCGCAATATTGTCCAGAGCTTCTCCCTTATCTTATCCGATCATTGCAAGCAAGAAAAGTCAGACCCAACTTATGAAATAAACTATTTATATGAATACGATTGGCTAAGGACAAAGGCTCTACTTCCGCTATTTACTCCAGATATAAAGAACTACAAGAAAATTTTAGCACGCCACAGTAATGAGTATAATGAGGTGATAATTTCTATTCGTCTCTCAATGCTTCGCACTTTCAGAGAATGTGGAGCGTGGGATGAATGGGATGCCGCTCACAAAGAAATTTGCTCTGCGCAGAGTGTGCTTACTTCGCAGCAACTTCATCAGCTCAAGTGGGAAGAGTGCCTTTTCTCTTTTTATCGATACGAGTTCCAGAAGCTGAAGCAGCAGTTGAATGATTGGATGGTTCCTGATGATATGCCGCTTTGGGCTTTGCGGAAGGCTTCATTACTGGCTGAGTATGGGGAGTGCGTTTCGGCTCGTGAACTTCTGCAAAATGCAATTTTGAATATACGGAGGCGGCTATCACATCAGTCAAAACCCGATTTGTATGACCTGTCATTAGAAAGTGCTATGATGAGCCTGCAAGGATTTATTGCTCAAGCACTGTCAAGCCGCTTTGTAAGTGATGATTTGCCAAAAGTGGACCCATCTGATGCAAGACATTTGACTCTCCATAAGAAATATCATGTTTCATGGGAAGAGCAGAACGCATATTATGTTTCCCAGTTAGAAGCAAAGTGGGAACCGTTCCACAATCATCGGTCGGAATCAACCTTTGATTTTGGCGGGACAAGAGCGAACACATATTGGGGTGAAGACAAGGATCGTATGTTGGCTTTTTCTTTCCTGAGATTTCGCGAAGAAACCGGAATGCCCTTCTTTGTTCGTAGTGTACACTCCAATAAAAAAGCAGCATGTGGCGCAGCGGAACGCATTGCGCAATATATGCCGCTATGGGCAATTCATCTAATAGTACGTAGTGATGAACCTAAATCTGTTGATAAGGCGATTACCCGCGGAGTTCTTTGTTCATGGTCTCAGAGCGAGGCAGACTCTGTGTGTAGGTTCTATTTGGACGCGATTCATCGAACAGAGAGTGAGCTTTCTGCGGAGGATTGGTTCTATCGCAATAGCTTCGCAAGACTTGCTGCAGATGTTTTGCCAGAATTATTATCGGAGCTATGCTGCAAGTGCTCTGTTTTCATGCTGAACGAGCTTTTGAACTTGTTGGAACAACTATACGCTTCACCCAAAAAGCTCTGCTACCAGCAAACAGGTTCTCTTTCGAAGCGTTTAATCCAATCCTTTCCGGGGTCAGACCAAGGCCAATTAAGCCTCCGACTGGCACGTTTTCCACTTGTAGAAGTGGAAGACAGTCGCGCATCTCACTATTTTCCTGACCCGCTGGAATTTGTCCCGTTCACTTCGGAGCGGTGCGAGAATGCAACTGATATTACCAAAGAGATGGAATCTTTGCTTGATTCTTGTCCTCACCAAAAGGCTGGACATACGATTATAAATCACTTGCTTTTATGTTATTATCACGGTCTTTTGAACGAACAACAAAAAATGAAGTTAGGTAATCTCCTGTGGAGCGAAGGGAAGCTTTGCCTTCCTGGAGGATGGTTTCAGACAGCTTGTTTGGATTTCCCGTCTCCAGAAGGTGTAGACGTAAAAAAGGCGCTTAGTGATATATTAACGGAGAAACTTTGTGGTCGTTGTGATGGCGAATTACATATTCCTAGTGATAAAACTGATCTTCAGGAAGCAATAAAGTTTGCCCTTGCAGATAGAGATGCATTTTCGCCTGAACAGATATCTCGCATTCTTTTTGTGATGAAGAGTCGAATGAGCTCTCTTAGTAAGCACACTTCGAGCGGATATGATTTTGATGGCATAAACAACTCGAGCATGACCCTTTTGTACAATAGCGCAAAAATGCTATGGCTATTGACAGCTCGTAAGAGCAGTTGGAATCCAACCGTGGAGGATAAAGCCGCGATGGAGTCCATTATGAATATCTGCGAACATACAGGGGTTAACCATCACGGACTGAAAAGCATGTGGAGTCGCATTTTGTGCCGTCCTTTTTCTGCTAAGGATAACTTGGGGAAGTGTCTGCGGTCCACGGATATGGAATGTATCTTTCAAGGATATGATATGATTGCACTAGCAGTCCAATATGATAAGCCGACTCTGTTGGATACAACAGAGCTTCGGGAGGGCATTGCAATCATGGCCCAGCATATTGTATGGGGAGTCCCCAAAGGACTGGCCTACGCCTTACAAACAGCAAGAGCAGTCGCAGAACATCAAGCAGAACTCTTAAAAGACGTGTCTGAGATGATATTATTGGGTCTTGAGCAACTTTTGCCGCAGACGGTAATAACAGAAGACGATACGATTTCATCTGCCTCAGAAAAAGGGAATATTCGTAGAGAAGCTGCGGCATTAGCAAGTACTTTGATGAAAATTCATTTTATCGAAACGCAATCTGAGATCCTTGACGCATGGCAGACAGTAATGCAGGACCCAAATGAATTTTCAGAGATACGAAATGCAAGTAGAACATGACATCAAACATTGGCTGACACGCAAAGATCAGATGAGCCAGGTTTCACCGGTTCTCTGTTTAGTTGTGGCTAATAAGCTTGCTGCAGCAGATAACTAATGGTAAAAGGCTCAGCAATATCGTACTCTTAACATCGTTTCTGGGAAAATTGATGTAAGTGTTCAAATTGCGCACTTGCAGAAAGTATAAGGCATCCCAAATACAAAGCGGAGTCATTTCGACTCCGCTTTGTATTTGGATAACTGTGCGGAGCCAATTTGCCGCGCTTTTGTGCTGAACGGCTTATTATCCTTCGTCATCTCGACTTACTCCGCAAAGCGCTCTGACCGGAAGGGGAGGAAGTTTCCCCGAGTGTTGCCAGTCACATAGATTATGCAAACTTCCTCCTTTTCGGCTGTTCCACAGCCTGCTCGATTTCCAGCCCATCCCGCAGCGTCACACGAATGCGCTCTCGGGACAGAACGGTGACCTTCTCCAAGAGCTGATAGACCACATTATCATCCCATTCCGCAAGCTCACTTGACGCAGCTTTCAGCACCGACGCGACCGCCTGCACACGGCGGTTCGTCTGCTCCTGTTCCTGACGAATTTGCAGAATCATGGCTTTGCGGCGCTTGAACTCTGCCATTGCCGTGGAGATGGATTGGAACTGTGCAGTGTAGTTGTCAGCGTTATTCGCATCGGCGGCTTTTCGCAAGAGATCGTTGAATTGCTGTCTCAAGCCTTCCATGGCTCGGTCAATATCTCCGAGACTCATGCTCTCGCCGGGGATAGGGGCAAGCTCCTGCTCCATCGCGTCGATGAGCTGTGCGGTCAGAGTGCCGTGATCGGACATGGCAGAATTGACGGCGCTCAGTATGGCCTGTTGGAGAGGCCCCTCGTCCAGCGTCGGAGAATGCAGGCAGTATCTCTTTCCATAGTCCAGGCGGCTCGTGCAGCGCCATACCGCGCGCTTTTCGCCGTGCTGTGTCCATACGACGCGTCGGTAGGCTGTGCCGCATTCCGCGCAGAACAGCAGTCCGCTGAGTGCATACTTGCCGCTGAATTTGCCGCGTCCGGTAGGGGCGCTTTTTCTTGTGCGCCCATCCTGCGCACGGCGCCGCGCAATTTCAAGCTGTACGGCATCGAACATCTCGCGGCTGACGATAGCTTCATGGTTGTCCTGAATGAGGACCTTGGGAAGCTGCCCTGTATTCAATATTGCTTTTTTGCTGATACAGTCCTTGATGAAGGTTTTCTGAAGCAGGGCGTCCCCGCAGTATTTTTCGTTGGTGAGGATGGCACGCAAGTTGCTGGTGGTCCATTCTGTTGTTCCGGCAGCGTTGCGGACACCGCTGGCCTCCAGCGCCTGTCGGATGTTTTGTATGCTTCTTCCGGCAAGGTAGCGTTCAAAAATCCGACGAACCGTCTCTGCTTCTTCCGGAATGATCTCAGGATTACCATCCACCCCTTTCTTATAGCCCAGCATGGTTTTATATTGAAAGGTGACCTTGCCGTCCTTGATGGACTGACGCTTGCCCCAGCGGACATTAGCGGAGATGGATTCACTTTCGGATTGGGCGAAGGCGGCGTGGAGCGCAATGAGGAACTCGCTTTCCGGATAAATGGAGTTGATGTTCTGTTCCTCGAAGATCACGGCAATGCCGAGACTTCGCAGCTCACGGGTATAGCTGATGGTGTCCAGTGTGTTTCTGGCGAAGCGGGAGACAGACTTGGCGAGAATCATGTCGATTTTGCCCTGCCGGCATTGGCGGATCATGCGAAGGAACTGCTTGCGCCGGCAGGTGGAGGTTCCTGTGATGCCCTCATCTGCGAAGATGTCCACCATCGTCCAATCAGGATTCTTCATGATCTTCTCGGTGTAGAAGGCTTTCTGGTTCTCATAGCTGGTCAGCTGCTCCTCATCGCCGGTGGATACGCGGCAGTAAGCGGCGACGCGCAGATTTCGTTTCTTTGCCTGTTCCTGCGGAGATTCCTTTTTCGCCGGAATGATAATGATTTTTCTTTCCGGACGAGGCTCTGCCATGAGCTGTCACGCTCCTTTCGTCAATCGCGGGGATGGTCTATGCTTCCAGGCATTGACCATTTTTCAGATGGACGCGCACATCGTCGCCCTGACATTCGACGCTTCCAACTCCCTGCCGCAGCAGTTCTGCGTCCAGTTCGACCATCTTTGACCGCCGCCCGAGAATGCTGCGGAGGCGGTGGGCTTCGTATTCTTCCATCTGGACGCTTATAAGGGTCAAGACCGCAAGCTCCATCGCTTTCTGCCGCGCGACTTCTTCATCCACGGGCGGTGTATGCAGAAGCCTGTCCAGCTCCAGTCGGAGCCGACGAATATCTTCTGTGCCGGGAACACCGAATGTCTCTATCTTGATGAGCTGTGGATCGCCTACCACCTGATTCAATATCTTGAGGACTTTTCGCGCAACGCTGTCGGGGACTGTGCCGCCGCACAGCCTGTAAAGTTCAGCCTGCGCAGGGGTTCGAGAGGGAATAGAGCGTTTCTGCTTTCGACGCTCCTGTACTGCCTGAAGCTGCTCCGCAGATATGAGTGCGGGGTAGACCTCCGTTCCGATATAGCGGCTGTCCTCCAAAATTCGAGCCACCATATTTACGTTCCAGTGTTTGCCTGCGTCGTAAGGAACATCCCTTTTATCAAGTTCCTTTGCAAGATGCTGGAAGGATGCGCCAGTGAGGTACGTTGCATAGATGTACTGCACCGTTTCCGCCTCATTGGGGGAGGGGACGATATCCCCAAACTCCATGCGGTAGCCGAAGACCATTTTTCGTTTGGATGCCATGTCGTTATTTTCTCCTTTCAAAGTGTTCGGGAAGTTCCAGCCCGTTGATGAGCCGGAAGATTGCTGTGCTGTTATTCTGAATGGTGATTTTCTCAACCAACTCGCTGAACAGCGCCCCGTCAAAGGTCATCAGCAAATCCGGCCCTTCTTCCAGAATGTCCAGAAGTTCCTGCGTGCGCTGGATCATCTGATCGTCCTCGGCGCGCAGAATGTGGGATTTCTTCAGCTTTGCCTCGCGGCGCTGTTCAGCCAGTTGGTTGCTGCGGGATATAAAAATGTCAGGATCGACGATGGCCTGCTGCTTGAGCTGGGCCAGCAATCGTTCCTGACTTGCAATATCTGCGATTCGTTTGTTGAGTGAAATGATATCCTCACTCCAGAGCAGTCTTCCGGTCTTGGCAGTCTGGAGCGCTTGGATGAGTTGTGTGAGAATTTCCTCTCCGTACCGTTTGAGCCGGAAGTATACGCGGAGGAAGGCTTCTGTGATCTCCGCTTCGGGCGTTTGCATGGTGAGACAGCTTTCGGCACTTTTTTCATGCGTCTGACATACCCAATAGGCGGTGCCGCGGCATACCTTTCGCTTGCAGATCGCTCCGCAGTGTCCGCACACGATCTTGCAGGAGAACGGGTGGGAAGCACTGGCTCGAGGCGGAATGAAAGCGCTTTTTCGGGATAAGAGCTGCTGGACCTTGTCGAACACCTCCTGACTGACAATAGGCGGATGGGTTTCTTCAATAAGGTATTGATCCTCCTCGCCCTTATTCTCCTTCTTCCGGTGGGGGAGAGTGGCTGTGGCATAGGTCTTTTGTACCAGTGAGTTTCCGATGTATTTTTCATTGCGCAGAATGTACTGGATACTGCGAACCTGCCAGAAGGGGGTATTTTGCTTGGTAGGGATACCCCGCGCCGTGATCTCTTTTGCGATATCCTCCATGCTGACGCCGGAGAGGTAGCGGTCAAAGATCTGCCGGATGACAACGGCCTCGTCCTCGATGACTTCCAGTTGGTTATCGACCAGCCGGTAGCCGTAGGGGGCGCAGCGGGTAGAGAAGACGCCGCGCTGCATCCGCATCTGATAGCTGTGACGCATTCGCTCTGAGATGGCTTCACTCTCTTTTTGCGCCAGCGCCGAGAATACTGCGGTGAGGGCTTCGCCGGTGGCTTGTGCGGTATCGATGTTCTGCTCCTCGAAGTAGACGCTGACACCGAGAGACTTCAGTTCTCGCACGGCCTCCAGACTCTCTTTGGTGTTGCGTGCGAAGCGAGAGGTGGATTTGACGAGAATATGGTCAATACGGCCGCTGCGGCAATCTTCCATCATCCGCAGGAAGTCATCTCGCTTTTCGACGGATGTGCCGGTGATGCCCTGATCTGCATAGATATCTGCAAATGTCCAATTTGGATTGCTGTTGATGAGTTTTGCAAAGTAAGCGGTCTGGGCTGCATAGGAGTGGAGCTGATCGTTGGAGTCCGAGCTGACACGGGCGTATGCCGCCACCCGTAGGGGGCGCGTGAGATCCTGCCCGGTGGCAGGGATGGTGATGATCCGCGGCTTTGGCTTCAGGGCGAGAGAGCCTGTGGTTTTCTCGCTGTCGTTCATTGCGCTGCCACCTCCTTTGTCAGCAACACACAATACCATGAAGCATCCGGAATAGCTATACCCAAAAGCGAGAAATCAGAGAGAAATAATGATGTCCGCGCCAAGCTGTACCATCAGACGCGCGGCGATCTTTTTTGCTTCGCTGCCGCTGACAAGCCCGCGCTCCCGCAGACCGCGGAGCAGGGTGACGATGCCAAGATAATCTGCGTTGGGATTCATTTGAAGTCCTCCTTTTTGATTTTGGTAATGAGAACACCCGAGCCCGATTGTCAAATGGGCTCGGGTGTTCTCGTTATTGCACTTTTTATGGGAAGAATTAAATGCTGAAAACATCTGCAATGGGAATGAGTTGGTGGACACTCATCAATATTGCCTTTGAAGATACTGATGTGATACGGCGAATTCATTACTAAAAGGCATCGCTGCTTTGGCCCATCCCGCTGTCGGTTGGCAATATATGTTTTGTCCCATATACTGGAGATGCCATAAGCTCTGATAGCCCACGACGGCAGAGCACACAGCCCGCCGCGCTCATGGCGATTATGACAACAAGAAAATACCAACTCTCTGCGAAGTCGCCAAGAAGTCCGAGCGGATCATTCATTGCATTGAAGGCAGCATGTGCAGCAAGCGTGGAGAGAATACTCCCAGTACGCCAGCGGAGTAGACCAAAGAGCAAACCCATGATGAACGCATAACCTATTTGAACGGGAGTTCCATGGATGAGTCCAAAAAGCACAGCTTGCAGCACAACCGCTATCCATGCAGGCAAGGATTGTTCCAGCCGAGATTGAATGATTCCGCGGAACACCAGTTCCTCTGCAAGAGGTGCACCGACCACCATAGCCAGTGCCGGAATCAAGCCAGTTTCTGTACTAAGAGTCATTGCTTTTCCGTACTCGGCCATCCAGCGTTCTGGCAGTAGGTAGAGCACCAGACTGATTAGCACGAAAAGTCCCATCGCGCCAAAGATGCAGAATCCCATTGTCCATCTGCTGCAAGGGCGAAGGCTCGCTGCATCTTCAAGCGGCCTTTTTCGTAGCCAAAACCATGATAGCAGCACTGCGACAGTAAGCAGGCACGCAATCAGCGTAAGTGCTGACACTCGGCCAAGGAGTTGATTGGCGACCGTCTGTGCCCCCCGAACAAGGTCTGTTTCTCCGTTGATTGCTGCATTAGCAGCAACTACGATGCCATAGATAACAACCACAAAAAACTGAACCGCAAGGAAAAAGAGCAGATATAATGCTGACTTGCCCAGAGCAATCAGAATACTTTTCGCAGAATACGAACGCTCGTTTTTCATCAGGTTTCCCTCCTTTTTCAATATGACACCATTACAGTGGCCTATTATACATGCGCCGCCAAGTGTCACGAATGATGAAGTAAATTGTCGCCAGAAGAAGTGGCGCAAAGGCGAGTCCGAGAAGTAAATTTACCTTAAACCAAATCTGTTCAGGAACCAAATCCTGGATTGAGAGAATACCAAGCGTCGTCAACAGAGGGTAAAGAAATAGCAGGAGCGACAAGGCGTACACCGCCAACCGAAATTTCTGAAGCTTGATCTCTTGCCAAGTGAAGCGTACAGCGTTGTAGTCAAGCAGAATCATAATCAAGGGTGTGGCCGCACCGAAAATCGCTGACAGTTCTGCGCTGTCTGTTGTAAAGCTATAGAGCATGATTACATTAATAATGATGAACAAGAATACTCCGACCGCTTTTTGCATCCTGCGACTGTTTTTATTTCGCGGGTAAGTGATACCTAACGTCTGATGCTCCGCTTCAGAGCATTTCTGTGCAGATAGATGACCGCGTTCCTTTCGGCGATACAGCAATTCTCTGATTTCCCATATACATAAAAGAAGCAAAACAGAGAATAAAAAGCTGAAAAGGATTCGCCCAGTTATGAATGATAGAATCAGAAAAACCAAGGATGAGCTTCCAAATGTAATTGCTGCAGACAGGCTTGGCTCTAATGAATCAGGAATTATGGGGAATTTGTGATTCATGAATTCAGCTCCTTTATATCGTTATATATTGTGTGGAATTTGACAGGAGGCGAATGGTACTCTAATTTCATCTATTAAATACGATAGAGGACAGTAATTTAAGACACCCTGTAGAATAAATACTTTTAAGTAAGAGGAACCCTACCAATTTAGCAGGTTTTCTAGTTTATGTAGTGAGAACACCCAAGCCCATCTTTCAAATGGGCTTGGGTGTTCTCACTACAGGTTTCTATGTGCTATTTTAATCGATGCTCCATATTTCTTCTGACAAGTCATACAAGATAGCCTGTCTATCTTCAATCATCGAAGGCCCCCAACTGCTCCACGACCTGAGTTTTTGATTCATCCTGTTGATTGCAGTCTGCTGACCTACATCGTCAAGCTGAGCGATCGACCTCGTCAGATAATATGCTGACTGTTTGTACGCTTCCGATTTACTTGCAAAGGCATCGTCACCGATAGATGCGTTGATCGTTTTTTCAAGAAGCGTCAGATTTCCCAGTCGCTGCTTTGCTGCATTGTAGTCATCTTCAGAGATTCCATAAGCTGCCGAATACTTCTGCGGCATGATGTGCTCGATTTCAATGCCGCCTTCATAGAACTCCGCGACGTTCGATGCATCTCCGCCATTTTTCCTTCTCACATCGACATACTTTGTGATACGCGCAAGAATGAATTTGACCCTGTATTGCTGCATGGAGTCGAAGCCAATACGCATGAAATTAGAGCGGTTATTGACTTTCCATTGAGATATGGTCGGCTTGATTTTGTTATTGATGAAAGATGTGAGCTCTTCATCGGTATGGATCTCGCGTATTTGTTTACAGCACTGCGCATATAGCCGTTCAAGCTCATTTGTCTTGATCTGATTGACCGTTGAATAATAGACCATCGACTCCAGCAGCGCCTTCAAATGTGTTAGTGCCTGTTCATCCATGTTGACTGCGGCCAGCAGCAGCAAGAGGTGAAGTTTTGAAGCACTGCCTCCCAGCCGTACAATATTTTTCAAATGATTGTCTCCGGCTCCGTCACCGCCGGTCAAATAGAACATGTAACGCTCTGCGCCTGTCGTAAGCCCCTGGACAAAACCAAATGGATCGTCTTCATAACCGCATTGGCCTTTCTGCGAATTCAGCCAGTTGTAGATACTGTCCTCACGGAGGATTCCATCTTTCGTTCCTACCGTAGTATCATAGGTCGCCATCAAGTAATAACGCAGGAAACGAAGCGGAAGCTCTTTCGCCTTTCCTTTTTGCAGAAGGTCGACCATTCTTTTCCATCTCACATTGAGCTCGCCAAATTGCTCTCTTTTGACCTGACGGAATATCATATTTTTCAAAAGATCCATCGGCGTTAAACCAATGCCGCGCTGATTGATCGTCTCAAATATCTTTAACGCGTCGCTCATATCATGGGTCTCTATCTGCACAAAGCGAACCCGTCTAAGAACATATCCCGTGAAAGGGGCGAGTTCATTGTCGAACGATGGAAATTGCTGTAGGATATACTTATAAATCGTATTTGCGGCCTTGAACAGCAGATTATCTTTTCCGGTAGCATCCTTATCTTCAATCGGAAACTTCACTTTAGAAATCGTCTGCAAACAAGAACTCGTATCCTCATACTGCAATTCAAGATGATATAGGCTGACTGGACGCCCAGAGTCGTCTACTGTAGTCCCGTGAATGCACTGTTCAAAAATTCCGGTGTCGATACCATTGCTCTGATAAAAGCTTTTCAATACACAGAGAAGAATAAAGAACGTTGTCATTCTCTGCTGGCCGTCAACCAGTTCGAAAGCCTTTCCGTTGGGATAGACAACGACGCTTCCCACAAAATAGTCTTTGCTGCGATTTGCCCGAAACGCCTCCGTAATATCAGCCAGAAGCTGC